>Ga0207699_10000043_pt1 | contig 116532 bp, 91 predicted proteins | sample LARL51metaG_FD_184344 | JGI IMG/M metagenome (GOLD analysis project Ga0207699, IMG submission 184344) | Corn, switchgrass and miscanthus rhizosphere microbial communities from Kellogg Biological Station, Michigan, USA - LAR L5-1 metaG... | ecosystem: Host-associated > Plants > Roots >... | reverse complement strand
ATGGGAACGCGGCTGGTCGAGCCCGACGCCAACAATCCGCGCGGTTACTTCGAGGATCGCGACTTCCTGGCCCTCAATCGACGGCTGATGCTCGCCTCGACCGACGACGCGCCGGGGCATCGCGACTCGGGCTGGACCGAGACCGAGCACTGGGAGGAAGGCCCGGCGGCTGGCGTGCGGACTGCGGCCCGCGACCTGCTGGCCGCGCGCCGGGAAGGCCGCCGATGGGGCTGGAAGGATCCGCGCACCACGCTGGTGCTCGACTTCTGGGATGGGCTGGCAGCCGAGCCAGCCCGGAATCCCTTTTACGAACAGTACCGGGGCGTGGCCTCGGGTACGTCCGGGAGTTCATGCGCCGTCACGGCCTCCGCCGCCGCATCGATCTCGCCGGCGACGTGGTCGAGGCCTGACGGCGGCGATCTGCCTGTCGACTCGTGGTCTCGCTGAGCGCGCTCGCCGGCCGCGAGGCTGGCTCACGGCACGCCGCCGGCCAGGATGGTCGCCAGCTTGGCGTTGTCGATGTTGCCGCCCGAGACGATGCAGACGATCTTCTTGCCCGGCGCCGCGGCGGCCATGGACATGGCGGCGGCCACGGAGGTGGCGCCGGCGCCCTCGGCGATGACCCGGTGGCGCTCGGCGAGCAGGCGCACCGCCGCCGCCACGGCGGCCAGGGAGACGACGTGGGAGCCGGCGAGCAGGCCGCTCGCGAGCGGCCACATCTCGGGCAGCAGGGCCTTGCCGCCGATGCCGTCGACGAAGCTCGGCCGGTAGTCGACGGCGCGCGGCTCGCCGGCGGCCAGCGAGGCGGCGAGCGGCGCCGCGGTGGTCACCTCGCAGCCGTGGACCGCGGCGGCCGGCCGCAGGTCGCGCAGGGCCGCGGCGATGCCGCACGACAGGCCGCCGCCGCCGAAAGGCACCAGGACCAGGTCCACCCCGGGAAGCTGCTCGAGGATCTCGAGCCCGATGGTGCCGTTGCCGGCCATCACCGCGGTGTCGCTGACCGGGTGGATGAAGAGGCCGGCCATGCCCGGGTAGCGATGCTCGGCGATGACCTGCCACCATTCCTCGAACGGGACCTTGACCACGGTGCCGCCGAGGCGTTCGATCGCGGCCAGCTTGGTGGCCGGCGCGTGGTCGGGCACGATGGCGGTGGCACCGACGCCGAGGCGGCGGGCGGCCCAGGCGACCCCCTGCGCCATGTTGCCGGCGCTCGCCGTGTAGACCCCGCCGGCCAGGCGCTCGGGACCGCCCTGCAGCATGGCGTTGGTGGCACCGCGCAGCTTGAAGGAGCCGATCGGCTGCAGGTTCTCGAGCTTGACGTAGATCTCGGCGGCGGGGCCGTCGCCGGCGGCGCCGTCGCCGGCACCGGCGCCCCCGGCGGGCGGCTCCCACTCGAGGCGCAGCAGCGGCGTCTGAAGGGCGATCCCGGCGAGGCGCTCGCGGGCGGCGCGGATCTCGCCGAGGGTGGGGGCCCGGAGCTCGCCGCTCATGGAACGCGGCTCACCGGCCGCTCCCGCCAGGTGCGCTGGCTGCGGCAGGCACGGCGGGTGCCGCGTCGAGCCGGAGGCCGCGCCCCTGGGCCACGGCCTGGCGATAGACGTGATGGGCGGCGGCGAGGTCCTCGACCGCGAGGCCGAGCGACTTGAAGAGAGTGATCTCGGCGGCGGAGCGGCGGCCGGGGATCCTGCCGAGCAGCAGGTCGCCGATCTCCCCCTGGATGTGGTCCTCGCCGATCACACCCTCGCGCAGCGGGAAGAGGAAGTCCCCCGATTCGTTGACCGTCGATTCGCGGCGGTCGACGAACAGGCGCGCGCGGGCGACCGCCGCGCTGTCGAGCTCGCGCGCCGCCGCGGCGCTGGCGCCGACGGCATTGACGTGGACGCCCGGCGAGAGCCATTCGCCGGCGAGCACCGGCTCGCGCGAGGCGGTCACCGTGCACACCAGGTCGGCGCCCGCGACCGCCGCCGCCGCCGACGGCGACACCTCGACCGGCAGGCGGTGGCGGGCGCCCTCCTCGGCGGCGAAGCGCCGGGCGCTCTCCGGGCGGCGGCTCCACACCCGCACCCGGCGCAGCTCGCGGACCTCGCGCAGCGCAGCGAGGTGGGTGCGGGCCTGGACGCCGGCGCCGAGCAGCGCGAGCTCGCCGGCATCGTCGCGCGCAAGCAGGCGCGTCGCCAGGGCGGTCACCGCGGCGGTGCGGATGGCGGTGATGGCGGCGGCGTCGACGTGGGCGATCGGCCTGCCGGTCTCGGTCTCGAACAGCAGCACGGCGCCGAAGTGAGACTCGTCGCCGCGCTCGCGGTTGCCGGGGAAGATGCTGACGACCTTGATGCCGGCGACGCTGCCGTCCACGGGCACCTGAACCTGGCCCGGCATGAGCCCCAGCAGGCCCGGCCGGCCGTCGAGGCGCATCACGCTACGCAACGGCTGCACCGCCGCTCCCAGCGCCAGGTCGCGCAGCGCCCGCTCCATCAGGGCGATGCACTCCCCCATCGGCAGCAGGCGCTCGACCTCCTCGGGGCCGAGGTAGAGATGCGGCGGCGGGGAGGGTCGAGAGGTCATCACGGCGGGAGGCGCGGGAGGCGCGGGAGGCGCCAGCGAGCGCCGAGTATAGCCGCAACGCGCCGTGGCATGCCGTGGGGGGAATGCGGCGCACATAGCCTCATGGCTAGATCGCTATTCATCTATCTATTGTCTCGCCCCAGGGTTCGCTGCTAGACTCAACGTCTGCAAGCTCAGGATTCGATCGCCGTCGATCCCGGCCGGCCGCGTCCTTCCTCACCGCGTAGCCCGAAGGAGGCAAGACTGATGAGACCCTCTCGCCGTGCCCTGATCGGAGCCATGGTCGGAGCCATGGCCATCGCCGCGACCGCGGCGGCGGCAGCGGCCGGCCAGGGCGCCCCGGCCTCCGCCGGCGGGCAGCGCGCCGTGCCTGCGATCCCCGCGATCGACGACGCCGACAGGATGGTCTTGCCGGGCAACGTGCCGCCGCTCGCGCGCCCGGAGCTCGACCTCGGCCGCTCCGACCCGAACCTGCCGATGGAGCGGATGATCCTGCTGCTCGAGCTGCGCCCGGGGGCCGCGGCGCGGCTCGACCGGCTGCTGGCCGAGCAGCAGCGTCCGGGATCGCCGCGCTATCGCCAGTGGCTGACGCCGGAAGAGTTCGCCGCCGAGTTCGGGCTGGCCGACGCCGACGTCCGGCTGGTTGCCGGCTGGCTCGAGGCACACGGCTTCACTGTCGAGGAGGTGGCCGGGGGCCGCGGCTCGATCGACTTCAGCGGCACGGCCGCACAGGTCGAGGAGGCCTTCGCGACCGAGATGCACGACTACCTGGTCGAGGGCACGGTCCACCACTCGAATGCCACCGAGCCCTCGCTTCCCCGCGCCTTCGCGGGCCTGGTCCACGGCGTCGTCTCGCTCAACAGCTTTCCGCTGCGGCCGCTGCACACCGATGCCAGGCCGATCTCGGCGCCGGACTACACCTTCGGCGGTCTCCATTACATCGCGCCCGCGGACTTCGCCACCATCTACGACCTCGGCCCCGCCCAGCGCAACGGGATCGACGGCAACGGCCAGACCATCGCCGTCCTGGCGCGCACCGACATCAAGATCGCCGACATCCAGGCCTTCCGCACCTCCTTCGGCCTGCCCGCGAACGACCCCGTCCTGGTCCACAACGGCGCCGATCCGGGCGACCGCGGCGACGGCGACGAGATCGAGTCCGTCCTCGACACCGAGTGGTCGGGCGCCGTGGCGCCTCGCGCCACCATCGACCTGGTGGTCTCGGCCTCGACCCGGACGAGCGACGGCGTCGCTCTCTCGGCGCAGTACGCCGTCACCCACAACCTCGCCCCGATCGTGAGCGTCAGCTACGGCCTGTGCGAATCGCGCCTGGGCACCGCCAGCCAGAAGTTCTGGAACAACCTGTGGATGCAGGCCGCCGCGCAGGGCATCACGGCGCTCGTCGCGTCGGACGATTCCGGCGCGGCCGGTTGCGAGGCCCCCGACGGCAAGCGCGGCTTCGGCCTGGCGGTCAACGGCCTGTGCTCGACCCCCTTCGACGTTTGCGTCGGCGGCACGAAGCTCAACGACGGCGCGAATCCGAGCGCCTACTGGACCGCTTTCAACCAGCCGGGCACCAGGGCCTCGGCGCTCTCCTACATCCCGGAGGTGGCCTGGAACGAGAACGCCACCGTCCCCGGCGGCTCGGGCCTCTGGTCGTCGGGAGGCGGCGCCAGCAAGGTCTACGGCAAGCCCTCCTGGCAATCCGCGCCCGGCGTTCCCGCCGACCGCCGGCGTGACGTCCCCGACGTGGCGCTCTCGGCGGCCGTGCACGACGGCTACGTGATCGCTCACGGCACGAATCTCTACGCGATCGGCGGCACCTCCGCGGCGACGCCCGCCTTCGCCGGGCTGATGGCCCTGGTCGACCAGGCGGCGGGCTCGCGCCAGGGCAACGTCAATCCGATCCTCTACCGCCTGGCGACGAATCAATACCACGCCGGCGGTCCGCGGGTCTTCCACGACGTCACCGCCGGCAACAACAGCGTCCCCAGGCTGAAGGGCTTCGCCTGCGGCCCGGGCTACGACGAGGTCACCGGGCTGGGCTCCGTCGACGCCGCCTTACTGATCGCCAACTGGCCGTAACACACCTCCGGGGAATCCCCCTCCGGCCGGCCCTCGAGGGGTCGGCGGATCTCCTCTCTCACCTCCCGATGGGCGAGGGTGGTCGCTGCAGGTGAGGCGGCCTGCGGGGGCTCGCCCAAAGGGAGGCGAGAGAGGAGATCCGCCGACCTGGGACCGTCCTCCTCCCCTCCGGCAGCGGATCTCTCCGGCGACCCGTTATACTGGTCATCAGGCCGTTCCTGACCTCGAGGAGATCCGTTCCATGACCCGCATTCTTCGCCTCTTCCTTGCCCTGCTGGTCCTGGCGGCGCTGGGCGCGCCGCCGCTGATCGCAACTTGCGGTGGGGGTGGCGGGGGCGGCACGGGCGGGATGCGGCGCTCGGGGGGGCCGGCGGAGGGCACGGATAGCCTGGGGCGCCGCGACGCGCAGGGGCCCCTTGGCGCGATCTACCAGGTGCCTTGGGCGGTCGTGCACAGCGGCGAAGAGGTACCGCCGCCGCTGGGCGCTCCCGCCGGCGCGCCGGCGGACAACCTCGTCGTCTACTGGTTCCCGAAGTCGCAGCAGGAGGCCAAGGCGTCCGAGCTCCAGGCGTCCCGGGAGCTGACCCTGCTGACCGCGCGTTGCGTGACCCTGGCCCTGGTGGCCTCCGACAACGCCGAGCTGCGCGGCCGCTTCCACGGCGGGACCGGCCCGTACGTGGTGCTGGCGGAGGCGGGCGGCAAGGAGCTGGGACGGGTGGCCGCCGACTCCGGCCCCCACCTCAAGGTGGCGCAGGTCGAGAAGCTGGTGAGCGCCGAGCTGAAGAGCCGCGAGGCGGCGCTCGACCGCGAGCTGGCGGCGGCCCGCGACAAGGAGGGACACGGCGACCTCGAGGGCGCCGTGGCCATCTACCGGCAGGTGTGGGCGGAGCGCTGCCTGGTCCCGGGCAAGATCCCGAGGAAGGCGGCCGAGGCGCTCAAGAAGCTCGGCCGCCCGGTGCCCCCGGACACCGTGGGCTGGATGGGCTTGCCGGCCGCGCCGCCGGCATCTGGCGCGAACGTCGAGCGCGTGGAGCGCGCAATGGCCGCCGGCCTCGCCGCGGAGGAAGCCGGCCGCTACTTCGAGGCGGGCGCCCTCTACACCCGGGCTCGGCGGCTCGACCCGGCGGACCCGGTGCCGCTGCGCTATCTCGGCGAGCTGTACCGCCATCACACCGGCGACTGGGCGGCGGCGCGGCGCACCTTCGAGCGGATCCTCGCCATGCCCGCCGACCCGATCTCGCGGGCGGTGGCGCTGCACGGTCTCGGCAAGATGACCATCCACGCCGGCGACTTCGCGCGCGGCCTGGCGCTGATCGAGCAGTCGGTCGCCACCTATCCGCTGCCCCTGGCCTACCGCAACCTGGCGGTCTACTGGAACTCGGAGGGCCAGGTCGAGAAGGCGCAGCGCCTCGCCGAGCGGGCGCTGGCGCTCGACCCCGACGACCTCTACAGCCAGATCTTCGTCGCCGCCTTCATCGCCGAGGACGGCCGCCGCGAGGAGGCGCTGCGCATCGCGCATGCCCACGAGGACCTGCTCGCCGCCTCCTACAACCTGGCGGCGATCCACGCCCTGCTCGGCCACCGCCGGGAGGCGCTGGCCCTCCTGCGCCGCCACTTCTACGACTACGAGCGCTTCGACGCGGTGCGCGCCAAGGAGATGAAGGAGGCGCGCGAGGACATCGTCTTCACCGCGCTCAAGGACGATCCGGAGTTCATCGCCCTGACCGCCAAGGCCGAGACCCCGGAGCAGGCCGCGCGGGCACAGGCGCAGGCGATGCCCGCGATGCCCGGCGCCAGGGCGTTGCCGTGACCCCGCCGCGGGCGCTGGCGCTGGCGCTGGCGGTGGCGCTGATGGCGGCGGCCGCGGCGGCCGTGGCGACCCCAGCGGCCCGACCAGCCGCCGGAGCCGGACCTGGGCGGGACCCGGCCGAGCCGCCCGGGGGGCGGCCGGCGGCGCGGCTGGCGGCGCCCGCGGCGCCGGCGGGCGCCCTGCCGCGCGGCGCCGTCCACGAGGCGGAGCTGCGCGCCATCGTCGAGGAGCTGGCGGCCTGCGGCACCAGGCAGTCGCTGTCGTCGTGGACCGATCCGCGGCGCGGCATCGGCTGCGGCCGCGACCACGTGCTGGCCCGCTTCGAGGCGATCGCCCGCGCCAGCGGCGGCCGCCTGCAGGTGAAGGTCGACCGCTTCGAGGCGGAGAGCCCGCGCACCGGCGGCAAGCCGGCCCATCTCGAGAACGTGCTGGCGCTGCTGCCCGGCAGCGACCCGGCGCTCGCCACGACCGTCTTCCTGGTCTCCGGGCACTACGACTCGATGCCCAGCTCGGTGGTCGACCCGGTCGCCGACGCGCCGGGCGCCGACGACGACGCCTCGGGCGTGGCGGTCGCCATCGAGTGCGCCCGCCTGCTCGCCGGCGACCCCGGCAAGCGCTACCGGGCGACGCTGCTCTTCGCCGCGGTCTCCGGCGAGGAGCAGGGCCTGCTCGGCGGCACCCGCCTGCGCGACTGGCTGAAGCAGAACGGCTACACCGTCGGCGGCTTCCTCGACAACGACATCGTCGGCGCCGACTTCGCGCCGGGAGCGCCGCACCGGGTGCGGCTGTTCTCGGGCGGCGGCCCGGACGGGGTCGACTCGCCGTCGCGCGACCTGGCGCGGGCGGTCGAGGAGATCGCGGGCCGGGACGCGGTGCGGCTGATCTTCCGCCTCGACCGCCTGGGGCGTGGCGGCGACCACCGCCCCTTCGTCGAGGCCGGCATGCCCGCGGTGCGCTTCACCGAGCCGCTCGAGGACTACGCCCACGAGCACCAGACGCCGCGCGTCGAGGGCGGGCGAGAGTACGGCGACCTGGTGAAGTTCCTGAGCTTCTCGTTCCTCGGCGACGTGGCGCGGGTCAACGCCGAGGCGCTGCGGCAGCTGGCGCTGGCGCCGGCGGCGCCCGGCGAGGTGACGCTGGCGGGAGGCGTGACGCCGAACGCCCGGCTGTCGTGGACCGCGCCCCCGGACCCGCAACGCGCCGGCTTCGAGGTGCTGTGGCGCGAGACCACCGATCCGCGCTGGTCGGTTCTCGAGGCGGTGCCGCCCGCCGGCGAGCTCCAGGCGACCCTCGCCGGCGTCTCGACCGACAACCACTTCTTCGCCGTGCGCGCGGTCGGCGCCGACGGCGCGCGCTCGGTGCCGGTGGCGGCGGTCCTCAAGCCGCCGACGCCCAAGCCGTAGCGCCGGCTCCCCCCTCACAAAGAAACCACAAAGATCGACCGCCGGGCCGCAGGACGTGGTCCGGCGGGGGGTTTCTCCGCGCAGACGGCCGCTTCGCGCCTGCGCGCCGCGCCCCCGCCGCAGGTGCGCCCGGCCGCCACGAGGCACCAGCAGGGCAGTTCGTCTTCGTCCCCCCTGGCCCGCACCCGGGGCGGCGAGCCGCGAGGTCGGCGGACCCCGCGGTCCCTCGCCGCACCGGGGCGGGCTCTTTTTCTGACGGTCTGGTAAGATACGGCGACCGCAGAACACCGCGAGGTCGCCGGAGCACGGGCCGCGGGTCGCGGGAGAACTACAGGAGAGTGGGATGGCATCCAATCAGGCATCGATGGCCCGGCGGCAGCGCGAGCGTGCGCGGATGCAGCAGGCGCAGGAGAAGCTGGCGAAGCGGCAGGAGCGGCGGGAGCAGAAGAAGGTCTCCACGGTGCGGGTCGACAACCCGCTCGAAGACCCGACCATCGACTGGAGCGGCGCGGTGCGCGAGGTGAAGCTCACCGACCTGCCCGAAGAAGCGACTCCCCCAGACGACGAACCTGCCTGAGCGCCCGCTCGGACCAGGTCCGGCGCCCGCCGGCGGGGGGCCCTGCCGTCACCTTAGGGGACCCTCCTCGTCCACCTGACCCCCCGCGTCCCCCTTGTCCCCCTCGCCCCCCGCCCCACCGTAGGGCAGCGCATGCACCGTGCGGTAGCGCCCCAGGACCACCTGTCCCGGGGGTGAGCCGCGCGGCTTGCTCACCTCCGCGCAGGTCGTCAGGTGCACGGCGACGCGGCCGCCGCGGCGGGCCTTCGAGTGCCTCGCGGCGAGCGCCGCCGCCATCCGCTCGGTCTCGCGCGGCAGCCGTTCCAGCCCCTCGGGGTTGCGCACCACGACGTGCGATCCGGACCCGGCCGCGACGTGCAGCCAGAAGTCCCGCGGCGCGCCCAGCTGCAGGCTGAGCACGTCGTTGTCGGCGGCCGTGCGCCCGACCAGCACGGTCATGCCGTCGGGCGAGACGAACCGCCGCGCCACCGACCGCCCGCGCCACCGGCCGGCCTCCGGATCGGGAGGAGGCGGCGGCGCTCGCCTGGACTGCCGCTGCGGACTCATGGCGCGCGAGTATAGAGCCGGCGCGGGCCGACAGGGCCGACCGGAGCCGACCAGGGCCGATCGGAGGCGACGAGCGGCAATAAAAGCACGCGCCGGCGAGGTTGGGAACCGACGCGGACCGGGCATGCCGCCCGCGGGCCGGCACGGCAGGATCGGAGGGCGAAGGCGATGGCGATCGCGGTCGGCGAGAGGATTCCGGACGTCAAGCTCAAGACGGTCACCGAGGAAGGGATTCGCGACGTCTCGACCGCCGAGCTCTTCCGCGGCAAGAAGGCGGTGCTGTTCGGGGTGCCGGGGGCGTACACCGGGACCTGCTCGACCAAGCACCTGCCGGGGTTCGTCGAGCTGGCGGACGAGATCAAGGCCGGCGGCGTCGATCTGCTGGCCTGCACGGCGGTCAACGACATCCACGTGCTGCGGGCCTGGGGACGGGAGCACGGCACCGGCGGCAAGATCGTGCTGCTGGCGGACGGCAACGGCGAGCTGGCCCGCGCCATGGGGCTCGAGGTCGACCTGAGCGCGTCCGGGCTCGGCATCCGCTCGCAGCGCTATGCCGCGATCCTCGAGGACGGGGTGATCCGCAGCCTGGAGACCGACGTCCCCGGCGAGGTCACCGGCAGCGGCGCGGCGGCGGTCTTGCGGGCACTGCGGGCGCTCTGAGCGGACCGCGGGAGCGCGGGTCCGGGGGGCGGGGGCGGGGGGGAGCGCCGGCAGGGGGGTCGATCGCCCCCCCGCCGGTTGATCCGCGGGGCCGCGAGAGGCGGGCGGCCTACTCGGCGCCGACCGCCAGGTAGGTGCGCAGCTTCTCGTCCTCGAACTTGGCCTCCGCCGACGGCTCGCGGGTGGCGAGCGAGACCAGGATGCCGATCACGAAGGCCGCGGTCATCGAGACGATGGCCGGGTTCTTGATCGGGAACAGCGCTTCCTTCTTGTGCAGCACGTCGACCCAGACGGTCGGGCTGATGACGATCAGCAGCACCGACAGGAAGGCGCCGGTCAGGATCGACCAGACCGCGCCGGCGGTGGTGAAGCGCTTCCAGACGATCGACATCAGCAGCGCGGGGAAGTTGGCGCTGCAGGCCACGGCGAACGCCAGGCCGACCATGAAGGCGACGTTCTGGCCCTTGAACAGCACGCCGAGCAGCACCGCGAGGATGCCGAAGACGACGGTGGCGGCCCTCGCCACGCGCACCTGCTCCGACTCGGTGGCGACGCCCTTCTTCACCACGTTGACGTAGATGTCGTGCGACAGCGCCGAGGCGCCGGCGAGCGTCAGGCCCGCCACCACGGCCAGGATCGTGGCGAACGCCACGGCCGCGATGAAGCCCAGGAACGGCGTGCCGCCGAGGACCTCGGCAAGCAGCGGCGCCGCCATGTTGCCGCCCTTGTCGATCTTGGTGATGAGATCGCGGCCGACCAGCACCGAGGCGCCGAAGCCGACGATCGGGATGATGATGTAGAAGTAGCCGATGAAGCCGGTGGCGTACAGCACCGAGGTGCGCGCCGCCTTGGCGTCGGGCACGGTGTAGAAGCGCATCAGGATGTGCGGCAGCCCGAGCAGCCCGAACATCAGGGCGAGGCCGAGCGAGATGGCGTCGATCTTGCCGGTGACCAGGCCGCCCGGCTCGAGCGCCTTCTGGCCGAGCTTCGCCGACACCGCCTGGTAGAGGTCGCCCGGGTTCCAGCCGAACTGGGACAGCACCATCAGCGTCAGGATGGTGACGCCGCCGAGCAGCAGCGCCGCCTTGACGATCTGCACCCAGGTGGTGGCGATCATGCCGCCGAACAGCACGTAGAGCAGCATCACCGCGCCGACGATCAGCTCGGCCCACACGTAGTCGATGCCGAACATCAGCTTGATCAAGCTGCCCGCCCCCACCATCTGCGCGATGGTGTAGAGCAGCACGGTGAGGATGCCGCCGATCGCCGCGGCGATGCGGACCGGCGTCTGGCGCAGGCGGAAGGCGACGACGTCGGCGAAGGTGTACTTGCCGAGGTTGCGCAGCGGCCCGGCGATCAGGAACATCAAGGCCGGCCACCCCACCAGCCAGCCGGTGGCGTAGATCATGCCGTCATAGCCTTTCAGCGACACCATGCCGGCGATGCCGAGGAAGGAGGCGGCGCTCATGTAGTCGCCCGACAGGGCGAGGCCGTTCTGGAAGGCGCTCACCGTGCGGCCGGCGGCATAGAACTCTTTCGTCGAGCGGGTGCGCTTGGCCGCCCAGTAGGTGATGTACAACGTGATCGCAACGATGACGAAGAAGAAGATGATGGCGGAATTGTTCCGCTGTCCAATGACGGTCTGCGCGGCGGTTTGCGCGGCTTGCATGTCGGTTCCTCCTCGCTACTGCTTCATCTCATCGACGAGGCGGCTCACCTCGGCGTCGTGGACGCGGTTCGCCCAGACGACGTAGATGAAAGTGAGCACCCAGGCGGCCACGATGACGCCCACGCCGATCGGGATGCCGAGCGTGGTGTACTCGCCGATCCTCTGCGCCAGGAAGGCCTTGTTGCCGGCGATCAGCAGGATGTAACCGTAGTACACGATGAACAGCACGATGGTCAGGACGATCGCGATCGTCCACTTGCCGCGTACCAGCCGCTTGAAGTCGGGGGACTCGAGCATCTCGTGCGTCGATTTTGGCATTCCTCCTCCTCTCCTCTCAGAGGGCGACAGACGTTGGTAGTGTCCTAGGTTGCCCGTGCCTCCCTTTGGGCGAGGCACCCAAGTCCTCTCCCCCTGCCCCCACCACCCCTCGCCCAAAGGGAGGCACGGGCAATCTAGGACACTACCCAGACGTTCTACCAGATGAAGATCTGGTATTGAAGCTGATACTGGTTACGGCTGACCTGTCCGGTTCCTTGGAGGCGAGTATACGCGAACTTCACGTCCGAATTGTGGCCGCGGGGGAAAAATCCCAGCCCGAACGTGGTGCGCTTCTGGTCCGGGTTGCTGTGATGGTCAAAGTTCTCCCTGCTGTACTGAAAAAACGGCTGGGTCTTGAGGGCGCCCACGTAATAGCCGGCCTCGGCGAGGATGGTGTTCTGCTTGGGGATGGTCGCCAGGAACGTGCCGCCGTCCCACTTCGTGTAGTCGAACTGCAGCGTGAAGCCGTCGCCGTTGCCCAGCGGCTGGTCCCAGAAGAAGTCGCCGGTGTAGGCGGAGTACTGCTTCTGGCGGTCGAAGCTGCCGCCGATCTCCATGCTCTGGATCTTGCCCAGCGACGTGCCGCGATAGAACAGGCCGGTCTGGGCGCCGAACACCCACAGCGACAGCCGCCCGGCATAGCGGAAGGCGTTGACCTCGTCCTTGCCACGGTTGCCCTGGAAGATGCCGACGCGGTACTCGAGGTGGTCGCTGGCCAGGTAGCCGCGCACCTGGGCGCCGTAGTCGCGGCCGACGTTGCCCTGGATGGCGCCGGTCTCGGTGAAGGTGAACGGGCCGAAGTCGAGCGGCAACAGCTGGGCGGACGAGGTGTTGTGGTTGTAGCTCTGGGCGAGCAGGATCTCGCCGCCGTCGAGCTGGAACTCGTGGGCGAAGGCGTAGGTGACCACGAAGTCCTGGATGTAGATCGAGGTGTTGACGTTCTTGGTGCCGTCGGCGTTGCCCTTGCCGAGGTTCGGGTCGTCGGTGTCGAAGTAGACCGACAGCTTGTCGCCGTACCTGAACTGGCCGACCAGCCGCAGCCGGCGGAAGTAGAAGTCCTTCGCCGAGTCCTTGCCGTCAGGGGTGTCGATGACCTGGCCCTGCAGCTGGCCCAGGACGCCGAGCTTCAGGGAGCTCTCGCCGTCGGCGGAGCTGAACTGCAGCTGGGCCGCCGCGGGCTGGGCCGCGAGAGCGGCGGCGGCGGCGATGGCGAGAACGGTCCAGCCGATGCGCTGCGAGAAGCCTCCCATGCGCAACTCCTTTCTCGAGCGATGCCTGCCAGGCAGGCGAGGTGGATGCAGCCGTTTCGTGGTGCAACATACACTACGAGAGCACTTCCGGACCTGTCAACAAACGGCCGCCGGCGGGCGCGCGCCGCTTCATGTCGGCCGGTAGAGACCGGCGGGATCGGAGCCGATCATGCCCGCCTGGAAGGAGAGGGGATCCAGGCGGGAGAGGCCGGCGACCATCCCGGCGGTCATCACCGGGGTGCGGTCGAGAGCGTCGAGGCGGTCCGCGACCGTCTCGAGGCCGCCGTCGTCCTCCATCCAAGCGAGATCGTCCAGCAGCGAGAGATCGAGCGGCACGGTGAAGCCGCGCAGCGTCTTCTCGCCGAGGACGTTGTAGAAGACCTCGAAGTAGGACATCACCAGCTCGCGCAGGCTCTGGTAGACCGCCTCGCGGAAGCGCAGGCCGACGAAGTTGGACTTGGCCAGCGCGCCCCAGCAGCCGTCGCGCTGCCACAGGGCCAGCATGTGGTCGTCGTCGCGCTCCGCGTAGAGGTCGACGACCAGCGGCGGGAAGCCCAGCCGGCGCAAGGCCGCCGCCGCCATCAGGGCGCCGTCGAAGCAGTGCGCGCGGCGGTCGCGCAGGACCCGGCGCGGGCAGCGGTAGAACTTGTCGGAGCTGTACGGGATCGAGTCGAGGAACGCCTGGATGCTCGACGGGCTGTCGAGGCCGTTCAGCACCTCGCGGTCGGCGGCGTCGAGCGCGCCGAGGAACTGCTCCATCGCCGCCGGCCGCCGCGGCGCCGCGGGCGCGGCCCCCGGCTCCGGCCCCGGCCCCCGCCCCGGCTCACTCATCGATCAGCAGCCCCAGGAGGTCCGAGGTGGTGATGATGCCGACCGGCCGGCCGTCGCGGGTGACCAGCAGGCGGTGGACATGGCTGTCGAGCATGCGGCTGGCCACCTCGGAGACCGTGGCGTCCTCCGGCACCGACTCGATCGCGGGCGTCATGATGTCGCGGACCAGGACGTCGTCCTCGGGAAGGTAGGGCTCGTCCATCTCCGCCGTCTCCTCCGTCTCTTCTGCCTCCTCCATCTCCGCCGTCTCTGCCAGCGCTTCCAGATCTTCCGGCCGCCCCGACTGCTCCGGCCTCTCCAGCGGCTCCTCCCCTTCCCGCTGCTCCGGCGGTCCCGGCTCCTCGAGCATCGCCTCGGCGATGTCCACGGTCGACACGACGCCGACCAGCCGGCCGCCGCCATCCTCCACCGGCGCGCCGGTGATCTGGTGATGGATGAGGTAGGCCGCCAGCTCGCGCAGCGTCATGTCCTCGCGCACGGCCAGCACCTTCGGGTTCATCAGGTCGGCGGCGGTGATCGGCCTCATGGCGATCTCTTTCTTTTCCTTTCCCGGGTCGTCCACGGCATCATACGAGAACCCGGGGGCACCGCAGTGCACTAAGATTGGCGCGCGCCGATTCTTGCCGTCCGAGGGAGAGCCGAGATGCCCCGTCCGCGACCTGCATTCCCTGCCCTGCTCGCCCTTCTCGCGGCGGGGACGCTCGCTGCCCTGGCCGTCCGGCCCGCCGCCCCGTCCACGTCGCGGCCGCCCGCCGGCGCGTTGCGAGCGGCCGCCGGGCTCGACGGGGCCGGCGGCGGCGAGGCCGTCGACCTGGACGTCGTGACCCGCATCCGCGACGAGGGCTTCCACCGCTCGCAGGCGCTGCCCACCGCCGCCTATCTCAGCGATCGCATCGGGCCGCGGCTCACCGGCACCCCGGAGCTGAAGGAGGCCAACGAGTGGACCCGCCGCCAGCTCGCCGGCTGGGGCCTGGCCAACGCGCACCTGGAGGCGTGGCGGTTCGGGCGCGGCTGGTCCTTCAACCGGGCCGTGGTGGCGATGTCGCTGCCGGCCGAGGCGCCTACCGGAGCGCCGGCGGCGGCAGCGGCTCCGGCGACGGCGGCGGCTCCGGCCGCGGCCGCGCCCCGGTGGACGCAGCTGCAGGCGCTGCCGAAGGCCTGGACGCCGGGCACGCCGGGCGAGGTGCGCGGCGAGGCGGTGCGGGTGACCATCGACGCGGCCGGCGACATGGACCGCTACCGCGGCAAGCTGGCGGGCAAGGTCGTGCTGCTCGACAAGGCGCGCGATGTCTCCGCCGGTGCCGCCGGTGCCGCGGGTGCCGCCGGCGCGGCGGCGCCGGAGCCGCGGCGTCTCACCCCCGAGAAGCTCTCCGAGCTCGCCGCCTTCAGCGTCAACTCGGGTCCGGGCGCCGGCGACCGGCAGGCGCGGCGGGAGCGCTTTCGCCTGCGCGGCCAGGTGCGCCGGTTCCTGGTCGAAGAGAAGGCGCTGGCGTCCATCGAGGCCAGCCCGCTGCCCTGGGGGCTCATCCGGGTCGGGGGCGGCGGCCCCTACAAGGAGGGCGACGACCCGGCGGTTACCGGCCTGGTGATGGCGGCCGAGCCCTACAACCGGCTGGTGCGGCTGCTCGACGCCGGGCAGCGGGTCGAGCTCGCCGTCGACGTGCAGGCGCGCACCTGGGACGACGACCCGATGGCCTACAACACCGTCGCCGAGATCCCCGGCAGCGATCCGCGCGGCGAGGTGGTGATGACCGGCGCGCACCTCGACTCCTGGCACACCGGCACCGGCGCCACCGACAACGGGGCGGGCTGCGCGGTGGCGATGGAGGCGGTGCGCATCCTGTCCGCCCTGCATCTGAAGCCGCGCCGCACCGTCCGCATCGCGCTGTGGACCGGCGAGGAGGAGGGACTGCTGGGGTCGGCGGCCTACGTCTCGCGGCACTTCGCCTCTCGGCCGGAGCCGCCCGGCGGCGCCGGCGGCCTCCCATCCTTCCTGGCCGAGCCTCGAGGGCCGCTCACTCTCAGGCCGGAGCACGCGAAGCTCTCGGGCTACTTCAACGTCGACAACGGCAGCGGCAGGGTCCGCGGCATCACCGCGCAGGAGAACGCCGCGGTGCAGCCGATCTTCACCGCCTGGCTGGCGCCTCTCGCCGACCTCGGCGCCACCACCGTCAGCCAGCGCAGCGTCGGCGCGACCGACCACGTCTCCTTCGACCGGGTGGGGTTGCCGGGCTTCCAGTTCATCCAGGACGAGCTCGACTACGCGAGCCACACCCACCACACCAACGCCGACACCTACGACCATCTCGACGCCGACGACCTCGTCCAGGCCTCGGTGGTCCTCGCCTCGTTCCTCTACGACGCCGCGAGCCGCCCCGGGATGCTGCCGCGCAAGCCCCTGCCGGCCAGCGCCACGGCGACGGCGGGGGCGGGGGCGGAGGCGCCGGGCCAGCCAGGCCGGCCGGCCCGCTCATCGCCGCCGGGCTCAGCCATACCTCCAAAGGTGCCGCCGCCGGGCGCGCCGCCGGCAGCGCCGGCAGGGCAGTCGCAACCGCCGCACGGCAAGAGGTAGGCGATCATGGCCGGCAAGAGCGGTAGCGGGGGCAGCGCCAGCAGCAAAGCGAGCGATGGCCGGCGGGTCCCTCTCCGTCGCTGCCCCTGGGCGAGCAGCGATCCGCTCTATCTCGACTATCACGACCGGCAGTGGGGCATGCCGGTCCACGACGACCGCGAGCTGTTCGAGATGCTGCTCCTCGAAGGCGCCCAGGCCGGCCTGTCGTGGCTCACCATCCTGCGCCGCCGGGAGGAGTACCGCCGGGTCTTCGCGGGCTTCGATCCGCACCGGCTGGCACGCTGGGGCGAGCGCCAGATCGCCCGCGCCCTGGCCGATCCGGGCATCATCCGCAACCGCCTCAAGGTGGCGGCCGCGGTGCGCAACGCCCGCGCCTTCGTCGCCCTGGCCGAGGAGCGCGGCAGCTTCGACCGCTACCTCTGGGAGATGGCCGGCGGGGCGCCGCGCCAGAACCGCTGGCGGCAGCTCGCCGACCTGCCGGCGGAGACCGCCGAGTCGCGGGCCCTCAGCCACGACCTGCGGGCCCGCGGCTTCACCTTCGTCGGCCCCACCATCTGCTACGCCTTCATGCAGGCGGTGGGCGTGGTCAACGACCACCTGGTGAACTGCTTCCGGTACAAAGAGGTCGGCGGCGGCTAAGGCTTCGTGATCTTGACCAGCTTGACGTCGAAGACCAGCATGCCCTCGGGCTTGCCGGCCTCGCCGCGGTAGGCCAGCTTCTTCGGGATCCAGAAGCGGCGCGTCTCGCCCTCGACCATCAGCGGGATGCCTTCGCGCCAGCCCGGGATCACCCGGTCGAGGCGGAAGAACGAGGGCACCCCCTTGGGGATCGACGAGTCGAACGTCTTGCCGTCCGTCGTCCAGCCGGTGTAGTGGACCAGCACGTTGCCGTTGGCCGAGGCGTGGCGGGTGCCCTTGCCGGGGTTGAGCACCTTCCAGGCCAGCCCCGAGGCGGAGTGCTCGGCGTCGGCCGGCGGCGCCGCGACGTCGGCGGGCACGTCCTGCACATGAAGGATGTCGAGCAGCTCGACGTCGAACACCAGCATGCCCTGCGGCCGGTCCGGCCGGCCGGCATAGGCGAGCTTCTCGGGGATCCAGAGGCGCCGTTTCTCGCCCTCGACCATCAGCTGCACCCCCTCCGTCCAGCCCGCGATGACCTTGTCGAGCGGGAACAGCGCCGGCTTGCCGCGCACGACCGACGAGTCGAACATCTTGCCGTCGGTCGTCCAGCCGGTGTAATGAACCTTGACCTTGTCGGTCGCCAGCGGATGATCGGAGCCGGTGCCGGGCTCCAGCACCTTCGAGGCCAGGCCCGAGGACGTGACCACCGCGTCGGCCGGCGGCGCCGCGACGTCGGGAGGGGCCGGGATCGTCTTCCCCGCCTCGGCGGTGGGCGCCGCGGACGACCCGGCGCCGGCGGCGAGCGACCAGAGCGACAGGGCGACGGCGAAGGCGGCGAGGCGGCGAGGCGGGGTTCTCATGGTGCGTACCCTACCGCGCGCCGCCGGGGCCCGGCAACCGGCTTCGCCCGCGTGGCCGTGTTAGGCTCGACCGCGGCCGCTCGACGCTGGCCCGGCGCTCGACGCCCTGGCTCGAAAGGATTCCCTCCGGATGCGAAGCGTCCAGCAAGAAGTGCCGCGACTGGCGACAGGCGGAGCCGCGGCCTCCCGCGCGCCACAGCCCTTCCCTGCCGCCACCGCCTCCGCCGTCGCCGCCGCGGCCGCCATCGCCCTCCTCGCCTCCCTCACCCTCGGCGCCTGGCCGCCCCCGGCCGCCGCCGCGCCGGTCAGCGTCACGCCGCCGGCGCTGGACGTCCGCGACCGCACGCTGCCCAACGGGCTGCGGGTGCTGATGCTCGAGGACCACACGGTGCCGGTGGTCTCCGTGGAGGTCTGGTACCACGTCGGCGGCAAGAACGAGCCGGCCGGCCGCAGCGGCTTCGCCCATCTCTTCGAGCACCTGATGTTCAAAGGCTCGGCGCACGTCGGCCCCGAGGAGCACAGCCACTTCGTCGAGTCGATCGGCGGCCGCGACAACGCCACCACCGACTGGGACCGCACGCTCTACTTCGAGACCATTCCCAGCAACTACCTCGAGCGCATCCTGTGGATGGAGGCCGACCGCATGCAGACGCTCGACGTCTCGGAGGCCAACTTCCGCGCCGAGCGCCAGGTCGTCGAGGAAGAGCGCCGCCTGCGCGTCGACGATCCGCCGTTCGGGCGGCTGCTCGAGATCGTCTTCGGCAAGACCTTCACCACCCATCCCTACCGCATCCTGCCGATCGGCAGCATCGCCGATCTCGAGGCCGCCACCCTCGCCGACGTGCGCGCCTTCTACCGCACCTGGTACGTGCCGAACAACGCCACCCTGGTGATCGCCGGCGACTTCGATCCGGCGCTCACCATGAAGTGGATCGACGCCTACTTCGGCCCCATCCCGCATGGGCCGGCCCTGCCGCGCGAGGTCGCGCCCGAGCCGGCCCAGACCGCCGAGCGGCGCGAGGTGGCGTACGACCCGAAGGCGCCGCTGGCGGCCGTCATCCTCACCTTCCACGTGCCGGCGGCGAAGGACCCTGACCTCTATCCGCTGCAGGTGGCGAGCCGCATCCTGTCGGAGGGCGAGAGCTCGCGGCTCTACCGCCGGCTGGTCTACGAGCAGCAGATCGCGGTGGCCGCCGGCGGCCAGACCTTCTCGCTCGAGGATCCCGGGGTCTTCTTCTTCCTCGCCCGGCTGCAGCAGGGGCAGAAGCCGGAGGCGGGAGAGGCGGCGCTGCAGCAGGAGATCGAGCGGCTGCGCGCCGAGCCGGTGAGCGCCGCCGAGCTCGAGAAGGCCAAGAACCAGATCGTCGCCCAGCGGGTGTTCGACCGCGATAAGGCCGAGGAGAAGGCGAACGCCATCGGCGAGGCCGCCGTCATCCTGGGCGACGTGGCGCGGGTCAACCACGAGCTCGACCAGTACCAGAAGGTCACCGCCGAAGACGTCCAGCGCGTCGCCAGGAAGTACTTCACGACCGCGAACCGCACCACCGTCTTCATGCTCCCCGCCGCGATGCGCCCACCCGCCGCGCCGGGTGCCCCACCCTCGCCAGGAGCTTCGCGATGACCAGGACCGCGATCGCCTGGGCGCTCCTGGCCGCGGCGGCGGCCGCCGCGTCGCCGCGGGCCTCGGCGGTGCCGCCGAAGCCGCCGGCGCCGCAACCGATGCGCGAGCTCCGCTTCCCGCCCTTCGAGCAGCGCACGCTGCCGAACGGCCTACGCCTGGTCGCCATCGAACGGCACGACGAGCCGGAGGTGAGCCTGCGCCTGATGCTGCCGGCGGGCAAGCTCTACGAGCCCGCCGCCAAGGCCGGCCTGGCGAGCGCGACGGCCGCCCTCCTCACCCAGGGCACCGCCGGCCGCTCCGCGCAGCAGATCGCCGCCGCCATCGACGGCGTGGGCGGCTCCCTCAACGCCGGCTCCGGCGCCGACTTCGCCTACGTCTCGGCCGCGGCCACCTCCGACCAGCTCGACCTCGCCCTCGAGCTGCTCGCCGACGTGGTGCTCCATCCCAGCTTCCCCGCCCCCGAGATCGAGCGCTGGCGGCGCAAGAGCCTGAGCAGGCTCGAGCTGCAACGGGCCAACCCGGCGTATCTCGCCGAGATCGCCTTCCAGCGCCTGGTGTACGGCGCCTATCCCTACGGGCTTCCCGCGAGCGGCACGCCGGAGTCCGTGCGCGGCCTGACCCGCGACGACCTGGCGGCCTTCCACCGCTCCCACTACCTGCCGAACGGCGCCATCCTGGCGGTGGTGGGCGACTTCCGGCCGGACCAGGCGCTGGCCGCCGTCGAGCGGGCCTTCGGCGGCTGGGCGAAGGGCGCGGCGCCACGGCCGCCGGCGCTCGAGCTGCCGGCGTACCCGCGCCAGAAGGTCCTGGTCGTCGACAAGCCCGACGCCGTCCAGACCCAGATCCGGGTCGGCCAGGCGGCCCTCGCCTACACCGATCCGGACTTCTTCATCGCCGCGGTCTACGGCACGGTGCTCGGCGGCAGCTCCTCCGGCCGCCTGTTCAAGGAGGTCCGCATCAAGCGCGGGCTGGCCTACGGCGCCTATGCCGGCTTCGCCGAGCAGCTGGTCAGCGGCAGCTTCGCGGCCCGCACCTCGACCAAGACCGCCTCGACCGTGCAGGCGCTGCGCCTCACCCTCGACGAGATCGCCGGCCTGGGCAAGGCGCCGGTCCCGGCGGTCGAGCTGGACGAGGCCAAGACCTACCTCAACGGCGCCTTCCCGCTCGAGATCGAGAGCGCCGGCGACGTCGCCGAGCAGGTCCTCACCACCCTCGGCCACGGTCTCGGCCGGGAGTTCCTGGACACCTACCGCGATCGCATCGCCGCCGTCACCGCGGCCGCGATCCAGCGTTTCGCCGCCGCCCGCATCCACCCCGAGCGGAGCGTGGTGGTGCTGGTCGGCAATGCCGCCGCCTTCGGCCCCGAGCTCGCCAAGCAACTGGGTCCCTACGAGACCATCCCCGCCGCCGAGCTCGACCCGCTGGCGCCCGACCTCCGGCGGCGGCCCACCTCGCCGGCCCCGGCGCCGCGGCCAGGCAGCGGCCGCGGCCCCGGCGGCTGATTGGCAAGCCCGACCCGCGCGGCCGGCTCAGCGGCCGGCGAGGCCTGGCGCCTGGCGGTGGCTTTCGCCGGCTACGCCCTGCTCGCCGCCCTCTACCTGCGCCCGATCTGGCGCGTCCTCGGCACCCACCTGGCGGCGGGCCTCGGCGATCCGCTGTTCAACCTCTATATCCTCAAGTGGGTGGCGCACGAGGCGCATCGCGGCTTCGCGGGCTTCTGGGATGCGCCGTTCTTCTACCCGGCCCACGACGTGCTCGCCTACTCCGACCACCTGCTCGGCCCGGGGTTGGCGGCGGCGGCCTTCACCGCCCTGGTGCCCGACGGCACGCCGCGCTGGGTGCCCGCCTACAACCTCCTCCTCTGGTCGTCCTTCGCCGCGACCGGCCTCGCCGCCTGCTTCGTGCTGCGCCGCAGCCGTTTCGGCTGGGCCGCGGCGTGGCTCGGCGGCGTCATGTACGCCTTCTCGCCCTTCCGCTGGGACCAGATCACCCACCTGCAGGTCCTGCTCATGCAGCTCATCCCGCTCACCCTCTGGAGCTTCGACCGCCTGCTGGCGAGCCCCAGCCGGTCGCGGGCGGCGCTCTTCCTGGCCTGCTACCTCCTCCATCTCTCGGGCGGCTCCTACCTGGCCCTGATGATCCACGTGCCGCTCGCGGTGCTGCTCGTCAACCGTATCCCCGACCTGCGCCGCGGCGGCCGCTGGCGCGCCACGCTGCCGCTCCTCGGCGGCACCGCCATGATCACCGCCGCGGCCGCCGGCTCGCTCTTCGGCAAGTACCGCGAGGTCGCGCGCGCCGCCAGCCTGCACTGGGGACCGAGCGTGCTACGCACCTGGGGCGCGAGCGTCCTGTCCTACCTGACGCCGTCGCCGGTGAACCTCTACTCCGGGCTGCTGCCGGACTTCCTCCACCGGCCGGAGAACTCGCTCTTCCCGGGCTGGTTGGCGACGAGCCTGGCGCTCCTCGGCGCATGGGACCTCTGGCGGCGGTCCCGGGCCGGCGGGGCTGCGGGCGCCTCTCCTCCTTGCCTCCCTTTGGGCGAGGGGCCTGAAGGGCACCGACCTCGGACCTCGAGCGCCTCGCCCAAAGGGAGGCAAGAAGGAGAGGCGTCCGCAGCCAGCGCGCCGGCCAGGCTCGCCGCGTGGCAGCGCGCCGTCCTCGTGGCCTTGCCGGCGCTGGCCGCCGTGGGTTGGCTGGCCGGCGAGGCGCGCACCTGGAGCGTGCCGACCGCGCCGGCCTTCCATGTCACCGGGCTGCCGCCCTGGGCGACGCGCAACTACAGCGTGCCGCTGGCGCTGCTCGTGCTGGGATGCGGCGGCTGGCTCGCCTTGCGCCGCCGCTGGCGTGGACCGCGGGCGCCGCGCTCGCCCGAGCTCGATCCCTGGCCGAGAGGCCTCCTGGCGGCGGGCGCCGTCACCGCCGCCCTCTCGTTCCCGATCTTCTTCGACCCCCTGTCGCGGCTGCTGCCGGGTCTCGCGGCGATCCGCGTCCCGACGCGCTTCGACGCCTTCACCGACCTTGCCATCGTCTGGCTGGCCGCCGCCGCCCTCGACCGCCGCCTCCGCGGCCACCCGGCCCCCTCACGCCCGCGCCGCGCGCTGCTCGTCACCGTCCTCGCTGCCCTGCTGCTGCTCGAGCTCTGCCCGCGGCCCATCGGCTGGGAGGAGCTCGAAGATGAGGACGACTTCCCCGACGTCACCCAATGGATCGCCGACCAGCCCGACATCCACGCCGTGCTCGAGATCCCCCTAGTCGACCCCTCCCTGCCCGCCCCCTACCTGGTGAACATCTCCTACATGTACTACAGCACCCTCCACTGGAAGCCCCTGGTCAACGGCTACAGCGCCCACGTCCCCCCCGCCGCCGACTGGCTCACCCAGCGCTGCTGCTGGCCAGCGCCCGACCGAGACACCCTGGCCCGCCTCCGCCTCTGGGGCGTCACCCACCTCCTCATCCATCGCTCCGAGCTCCCCCTCTGGCAACGCCAGGAGCTCGACCGCTGGGAAGCCACCGGCCAAGCCGAACGCCTCTACTCCGGCGGCGGCGACCGCGTCTACCGCATCCGCCCAGGCCCCGCCTATTGATGCGGTCCAAAGCTGACACGCGTACGAGTGCTGGATAGAGTACCCATATGCGGCTCAAAGCCTCGAAGCATCTCGGTCGGGCGGGCGAATGAGCCAGCCCAATCGCCTGGAGGTCCTGGAGCTACTGCGACGGATCGAGGCCGGCCCGCTCGGCAACCGGCTGATCCTGGCTGGCTCGTCTGGCGTGTACGGCGTCAGCGAAACGATTCCCGCCTTGACCGAGGACGTCGACGTGCTCGTCGATGCCGATTGGATTGCCATCGAGGAGAGCGTGGTCCTCGAGCAGATGCGCCACCTTGGGTTCCAGCATCAGTCCGGTAGCCCGACGTTCACTTCGGCGGCGGGCCTCTCCCTCGATCTGGTGGGCTACTCTCGCCGCGACGCCACCGACAGGATCGGCGGCGGCAAGACGCTGCCGGTGATGGTGTTCGCCGATCTGAGCAGGCTGCTGTCGCTCCCTCATGCCACGCGTGAGCTCCCGGGCGGCGGCACGACCCTGTCGCCGGCGACCCTGGCGGCAGCCAAGCTGCTGACGATCCGGCTCGAAAAAGGCAGCAAGGACAAGCTGCAGGCCCTGCTGGTCATCGCCGAGAACGCCGGCGACAAGGAATTCCTCGAGCGCCTCCGCGACCTGCTGGGCGCTTTCCCCCCTGACCGCATCGAAGACTCGATCGCCGACGCCCACGCCGCGCTGCTGGCAGTCTCGGCCGACGTGCGCATCGCGGGACCGCAGGCGGCAGGCTACGCCGGGATGCAGGAGAGCTTGGAGCGGGGCTTGACCGTCCTCCAGGGATTGGCCGGCGATCCCGAGGAACACCCATGAGCGTTCGTCCCCGAACCACCGCCGAGCGCTGGGCGCGCTTCCAGCGCGACCAGGAGGCCTACCGCCGCATCAGCCTCACGCGGCGGACCCACGCGCGCTTCCGCCGCGACCTCGCCATCGTGCCGCATATCTTCCTCCTCCCCGGCCGCGCGCGAATGGCCCCCCTGATGCAGCCGCGCGACGACGTCCGCACAGCTCTCCGCGGCGAAGCGATCTGGACCCTGGATACCGCAGCGCGTCTTCTCACGGGCGAAGGATTCATCGCCTCCCCCGATCTCACCGGCTACCTGACCGAGCCCGCCTTCAACCACGCCGTCGAGCAAGGCCTCATCGGCACCCCCATGTCCGGCGGCCTCAGCATCGACCCCCTCTACCACCGTCCCCCGATGCTCCTCGTCCACCTGGCCGACGATCCACCCCCGAACACAACCCTGCCCTACGGCGATCGAGTCGTCACCTGGAGTTTTCTAATCCGCGACATCTTCGGCACCCTCGGCTGGCGCCCCGACCTGCTGACCCGCCTCGAAGCCAGGCGTCCTGCCGCGCTCGGTGCCACGGAGCAACCGGCATCCTGAAAACCCTGGAGAACCAAGGAAACCGCGCAGCCGGGCAAATGACCGCGCTCTCTGCATGCCCGCGCACCAAAGCCTCCTCCTCCCCACCGCTCCAGTCATCGCTCCCTCTCGTCTTGACGCCACGAGTGTTGCTAGGTGCCCCTTTGTGGGATCGGAGGGACGACAACGCCATATCTCTTGAACAGCGCGTCGAAAAACCTCCTCACAACGCATGCTGCGCCTTGTCGCTGTAGCTCCTCCGCGCCAAATCGAAAGACCTGGTAGCCAGCCAACGCCAGATCCCGGTCGGCTGCCATCATGGCCGCGTAGCGCGCGGCGTCGGCCCGCCCGTCTTTGCGTGCATAGTGATGCAGGCCGTCTACCTCAAGCACTACTCGGACACCCTGGGGTAGCAAAAGCAAAAAGTCCATCCGAAATCGGAGGAGGGCCTGAGGACCACGCTCTCTCACCGTTTTCGGGTCCCAGTGGAGCCATACTTCGGGAAGCAGTGCAGGTAAATCCGGCACGGCACCACTGATGCCATGATGGAAAGCGTCAAAGAACAATATCTGCGGGGGTGAGGCTGGAGGCAGGCTCTCGCGTAATCGACGATAGAGCGTCTTCTTAGCGCTCTCGTCGTCCGAGATTCTTCTTGCCTCGGCCCACCAGGACTGCAAATCGCGCCATCGGAGCCCATCAGTGCCAATAGGGCGGTCGTAGACGAGTACCCTGTCAGCATTCGCAACGATCTCTATATCATTGTTCACCGCGTCCCGGAATCGAATGTCTGGTTTCACAGGCGACGCAAAAATAACGTTCTTCGGACGTCCCGTTGGCGCCGCGTTACTCGAGACGAGCGTGAACACGGGGTATCCGCCCTCGATATCGGTTTCGCGCATCTCGATCCCACACAAGCTGAGGGGTCCATTTACGATCTGCACGAATCTGCGCTGTGCTCCCTCGTCCGGGCGCACGTCAGCTGAGGCTAGACCTTCAAGAAATAAAGCAAACCGCCTATCTGAGGCGATAAACACCCCAAGTCTATCGAAAAGCTCTTCCACTCGCCAGTCTCCCGGATTACGGTGGACGTGGCGGTCAATTTCCGTCCGCAGCGATCGGTCCACACCACTTAAGAGAGCAGAAAAGGGGTCGTCGTCTAAGACCCACAGCCTGTCGAGTAGCGCATCAAACTGCTTGGCATCTTGATACAGATCATCGGTGTCTAGGGCACGAGCTACCTCTCGCCGAAACCTCTTAGGAATCGTTGGAGCGACCATCTTTGTCCACAGGGCGTCTTGGATCCCGTTTCGTACGCGCGGCTCAACAGGGTATAGTTCTAGGAAGCGCTCCGTGACGTGAGGAAGATCTCTCTCGGGCAGCGCATCAAAGCTCTTGCTAATCCTGTCTCGCTTCGACCCATCGGGCTCAGGTGCCGGCAACCCTAGTCTCTCGCAGATACTTGGAAGTTGTGCGTGGGTGTTTGAAGCCGCGAGCGCAACCACATGAGGACGGAGTAGTTCACGCAGGCATGGCGCTAAGCTGGCTGCTGGTGCCTACATCCCATGTATCGTCACGCCGGTACAGTGCCCGAAGAGGGTCGTCCAGCTCAGAGTCGTCGTCAGAGAGTCGCGTGTAAACGACGGTACGCCTCTGATCTGCGGCGAGCGCCCCGCGATGTTTTAGCCGCAAAATTGAGGAGAACGGGATCACTATCGGTCGTGAACTGGACAGCCGTCGCATCTGAGTGTTAGCAATGAAAAAACTCGACGAACTGCCGCATCCCCGAGCGCTCGGACCAAGAAGTCTAGAACGGCCATGGAGTCTTTACTTCAGCACCGCTCCGGAGTCGGAGTTTGGCTACTATGGCAGTGGGTTTCACGAGGCCGCTCGGAGGCTCGCGCGGGCGATAGCGCGGCGTCGGGGCAGAAGAGGCGCAGATGTCCTTCCCTTGCTGTTCCTTTATCGCCACAGCATTGAACTCTTGGCAAAGGCTGTCGTCCTTTCGGGCAATCGCTATATGCAATTGGCGGGAGACGGCAAGGATGAACGCGAGGTCTTCGCCGGTTTTCGCCGCTCCCGTCACCGGCTTCTCCCGCTCCTAGAGCAAATCGGGATAATTCTTGAGTTCTCTCACTTTGAGTGGTTCTTCCCTGGCTCGGCGGTCGAAACCTTCACAGACGTTCAAAGAGTCTTCAAGGAACTTGACGTCCTAGACTTTGACGCGTGCACCTTCCGCTATCCGGCCAACGTTCTTGGAGAGCGCTCGACACCATCGGACCTTGAGTTCGGACTGAAGACTATGGTTGCTGTCCTCGACGATCTTACGGAGGCACTCGATACAGTTCTGTTTGGTCTGGACGCGAAGGCCAGCACTTTGGCATAGCGCATCGTCCGGGCAGCACGATGGTTGCTCTCGCGCTTGATCGAGGTTTCGACGAACCACACCAGGTCGCCCCTTCCGGCGCCCGTCACCCGGCGGCGGTTTCCAGGTCCCGGCCGTCGCGATACCGCAGCCAATCGATCGCCCAAGCGTAGTCGACCGGCCCGCCCCACCAGTCGGGCAGCGTTGCGTGGGCATCCACGGCCACGCCGTGGCTCACGAGGCGCGCGGCCAGGGCCGTGACGGGCTCTCCCACCTGCATTGGCAGCGCCGGCGCCTCGAGGAGCGGCCGGCCGTCGGGTCGATAGAAGCGGGCTTCTCCATTGGGCGCCAGCTTCATCGAGAACCCGTCCTCGTGCACCGTTCTATGGTGCCGGCGGCATAGCAAGACCGTGTTTTCGAGGCTGGTGGCGCCGCCCTCGGCCCAGGGCTCGACGTGGTGGGCGTCGCAGAATCTCAAGCCGTAGCCCAGGAAGCGGCAGCCGCCGTCGCGATGCTCCAGGGCGCGGCGCAGGGCGGGCGAGATGGCGCGGGTGCGGCGGCCGACGTCGAGCACGCGGCCATCCGCGGCGTGCCGCATCACGACCCGCGCCGAGTCGCAGGCCAGGCGTCGGGACGTTTCCGCGGAAACGTGCGTGCCGTCGGCGAGCCAGGACGAACCGTCCTCACCGCCGGGCGCCAGCACCTCGGCGTCGACGTGCACGACCACCTGGTAGCGGTCGCCGCGGCTGCCGGGATCGAGGCCCGCGGCCAGGGCGCTCTCGGCGATCAGGCCGAGGGCATCGGCGCGGCGTTGCTCCGCGGAGAAGTCCTCTGCCGCTTCTACCGCTGCCGCCGCCGCCTCTGCCTTTGCTGCCGCTTCGGCTCCCTCCTGGCCGGCGCCGGCAGGCTGGCTGTGGCGCCACGGCCCGTAGAGCTGCTCGACGCCGGCGTCCAGGGCGCGGATCAGGGCCGCGCCAGCCTCCGGCGCCAGGCGCCCCCGTACCGTCACCATGCCGTCCTCGTCGGTGTAAACATGTAGGTACCGCGTGGCATAGCGGCGCTTCTCGTCCTTCCCTGCCTCGATCCGGTCGACGAGCCGCATGCCGCGCACCAACCTCTCGACGTGAGCCGCCGTTCCCGCACGCCCGAAAGTCAGTAAGGCCTGCTCGTTGGCCGGGGTGGCGATGCGGCTGAGGGCGCGGACCTTCGAGTAGGAGATCTCGCCGCGTCGCATGGCCGCGGAGAGCAGGGGCAAGGCGCCGAGAGCCCGTGCCACGCGCACCTTCTCCCTCGCCGCGCCCCGGTCGAGCCCGACGCGCCAGCACAACCAGTGCGCGCACGAGCGGAACCCGCCGCCCCACCCGCCGCGCTGGTCGAAGTCGCGAATCATAACCAGCAGCTCGTAGGTGGCGGCCGAGATCTGCGCCGAAAGCTCGGCGATGCGCTCGCCGAGCTTCTCGAGCTCCTCGAACTCAGCGCCCGCGCTCGTGCCTCCACCTGTCGTCGCGAGAGATTGATTTTCCCGGTGCACGGGTTCGTCGATGGTCATATGACTCCCTCCTACGGCCATTGTAAACCCATGATTTTCAAGCTCTTTACGGCCCACCACAGGGCCGATCGCCGGTCGTCGAAGGGGTCGGGGAGACTCACCGCGAGATCGGTGCCGGGCGCCCCTCCCGCGGGTCGAGGGATGCCATTCCAGCGCGGACTTGGGAAAACGGGTGCAGGGGTCAGAAAAAGCTTGTCAAGAGGGTCGGCAACATGAAGTTGGCCAACCGCCTGTAACACTTTCCGGGTCGTACCGCAGTGTCTCTGAGACGAAGTTCCGATCGGGCCTGCACCTCGCGCCCTCGCGGACTGCGACCAGTCGAGCTCCTTGGCGACCGCCTCTTGGGTGAGTCCCGCCGCTTCCCCGGAGGCGCCGGGACGTATACTGGCTGGCCATGGCCATCGAGCCAGCGTTGAAGGCGTGCCCTCACTGCGGCGGCAGCACGTGGATGCAGCGCGTCGCAACTGGCCGGACTTCGTGATCCGTTGCAACGGCTGCCAGCTGTGGACGGTGATCGAGCCCAGGGACGATGCCGACACGCAGGCGGCGATCAACACCCTGGTCGCCAGGTGGAATCGCCGCACGCCCGTCCCTGAGCCGATCTCGCCCTATTGCTACGTCGCCTGGTTCGCCTATCAGGATGCGGACCCGACCGACCAAGACCAGGAATGGATATGGCTGATTCTGATCCATGCTGACAGCGAAGCGGACGCGCTGAGATGGGGCGACGACCTCGCTGCCGAATACTGTCGAGGAGAGCCCTGGAACAGCCTCACCTGCTCGTACATCGATCCAGATCCGGAGGGAGACCTCTCCTCCCTGGCAGAGACCCGTGTCGGAGACCGACCGTTCAAGGTCGCCTGGGCGGACAAGCTCGCAACCGTCATCCTTCCAGCCCTGGAACGGGCGCGCAACCACACCGGCACCGCGTCGCGTCCGCGGCCCGGAGCTGCCAGGGCACCTGGTGCACCCGAGCCACCCGAGGCACCCGCGGCGCAAGGGAAGCCCCGCGCCGGATTCGAGGCCACGGCGGAGATCCGGACCTCGGACCGGCCACCCCTGATTCAGGGCGGCGAAGGGAAAGGAACTCTGAGCCTCCGTGCGTCAGGTCGGCTCCGCACGGGATCGACTCCGGTGGTAGTGGGCGAGCGCCTCAAGAAGAAGGCCTGCCTCGACCGGCCTGCGGCGTCGCCGGCGGCACCCGTGATGGGCAGTTACTGAGAGATCCCAGGATCGCGTCCAGCACCATGTCCAGTTCCTTGCCGTCGCCGAAGGAGCCCCAGACCGAGGGCACCTCTTGAGGCAGCAGCGAGATCCTGTAGCCGGTCTTTCGAGTGAGGTGCCAGTCTGACACGGTGGTGCTTCGCGGGGCACTGGGGCACTGGTGAAGATGGGCTATACTTTTTTCATGGCACAATCAGTCACAGCAGACGCGTGGCATAGGATCGCCAAAGAAATCCAACGTCGAGAAGCCCGCAAACCCGAGCTGGTTCCTGTGGAAGCCTACATCGACGAGTCGGGCGCAAAGGGGTTCCTGCGGAACCTCGGTTCCACAACCGACGACGACATCGCCTTGTTCGCCGCGATCGCCGTCTCCGGAACCAGGAGCGACTTTCGCGTTGCCTGTGTCGATCCCTTCGAAAAATTCAAGGCTGCTCGGCCGGCTGGTGCAGGCCAGCTGCACTTCACCGACGCGTTCGCACCTGGGAACGAGGCGTGGGCGGCGGTCGCCGAAGGGGTGCGCCGCGAAGTTATTGCACTCATAGGCCAGCATGGCGTCAAGGTGATCTATGAGGCTCGCCGGCTGGGGGTCGCGAGGGGAACCTTCGAACGTGAGCAGGAGCTTCGCCGGCGTGCCGCGGCAGCAGCTGCAGGGCGGGAATCGCCGATCGTAGTGAACGAACGGTCCAGTAGCGAGCGGGTCGAGGAGTCCTGCATGGGCGGGCTCATCCTGAAGATCGAGTGCTACTGTGCCGACCATGGCTTCGGCATGGTAACGATGATCGCCGACCAGATGGACGGGCGGGCTGAGCAGAGCTTCAACCGCAAGATCGCAGAAGCCCGATCTGTCTCGGGTGTTGATATTCCTCTCTCCGGCTGGAATCGGGAGACCGGCAGCAGGGTGGAACGCGTGCTCAAGCTCACGGCTCGCGACGCGCTCGGCAGGACGCTATCGGAGCTGAATGCCACCCACCTAGGCAAGCTGAGAGTGCTCGGAAAGACCGACCCACTCGTATTCGTGGCCGATGTCGTCGCGAACTCGCTCCATGACCACCTGCTGCAGCTGCCGCCAGGCGCGCCGCTAAACGCTCCCTCGAGCGTGGCGTCGTGGGAGCTAGGGAATCAGGTCTATGGGAATCGCGACGACGCGTTCGAGGATGTGGTCTAAGGTGCTCGCGAGAGTCGTCAAGCGCCTACCCGTCTGGGGGCTGCACCAGCCCGCGGACGATCCGGCCGTCAAAATTCTCGTCGGCTGCGAACCGCAGCGTCAAGTCGAGCCCGACTTGGCCTGGTCCATTCGGGCGAGGAGCCGCTCGCGCAACTCCCGGTACTCGGGCCGATCCTCGATCTGACGCCGCAGGTCCGCGTGCACCAGCGCACGCTTCGACAAGTACTCCTCGACCTCGGAGCGATGCCTGAGGTAGTAGGCGATGACCGCGTACACATCCGGCAGTGATACAGGCGGGTAGTCCTGCACGATCTCCTCGGCTGTCGCTCCGCGCTTGAATGCCCCCACGACGGTGTCGAGTGTGAGGCGGGTTCCTTCAATGCGGATGGCCGAGGCCGAGCCGTCGTCGGGGAAAACCAGGGGCACAGGGTCGAGCGCGGCCGGGCGGTGCATTGAGACATTATACCTCGGCCGTGGTGAGCGCCAGCTCGAGCTCCTCTAGAATCCACGGCATGATCCCCCTGACCGACGTCCGGGCCGCCGCGAGTCGCATTGCCGGCTCCATCCATCACACCCCTTTGTTTTCCAGCCTTCAACTCGGGGAGCGGGTCGGAGTGCGGCTCTACCTCAAGTGCGAGAGCTTCCAGAAGACCGGCTCGTTCAAGGCGCGGGGCGCCCTGAACCGGGTGCTGTCGCTCTCCGGCGACGAGCGCGGGCGCGGCCTGGTCACCGTCTCGGCCGGAAACCACGCCGCCGCCGTTGCCTGGGCGGCGCGCGTCGCGGGGTGCTCGTCCGTCGTGGTCATGCCGGCCGACGCGCCGCAGTCGAAGATCGACGCGGTGCGCGGCTACGGCGCCGAGATCGTCCTCCATCCCGACCGGCCGACCCTGTTCGACAAGCTCGACGAGGTCCGGGAAGCGCGCGGCCTGACCTTCGTCCACCCCTTCGACGACCCGGTCCTGCTCGCTGGCTCCGGGACGACCGGCCTGGAGATCCTCGAGGACCTGCCCGACGTCGACCTGGTCGTCGTGCCGGTGGGAGGGGGGGGCCTGTTGGGCGGCGTGACCTCCGCCATCAAGGGGAGCCGACCCCGGGTCCGCGTGGTCGCTGTCGAGCTGGAGGCCGGCCCCGGTCTCGGCCCCGCGCTCGCCGCCGGCAAGCCGGTTCCGGTGACCCGGCCGGCGACCCTTGCCGACGGCATGACGCCCCCGTTCGTCGGCGCCCTCCCCCTCGCCATCGCCCGCGAGGCCGTGGACGACATCGTCACCGTCACCGAGAACGAGATCAAGGAGGGGATGCGCCTCCTCCTCACGCGGGCCAAGCTCTACGTCGAGGCCTCCGGCGCCGCGGCCACCGGGGCGCTCCTCGCCGGCAAGGTCCGGGTCTCCCCCGGAGAGCGGGTCGTCGCGCTCGTCTCGGGGGGGAACATCGACCTAGAGAAGATGTCGGGACTGGTGTAGATGCCCGCCTCCCACCGCCTGTAACACTTTCCCGGGTCACACCGTAGTGTGACTGAGACGAGGCCCGGTCGGGCCCGCAACGGCGACGACGGGACGAGGGCAAGGAGGGCTGTCATGGCAGCGTTCTGGCGCGACATCCGGTACGGCGGGCGCATGCTGGCGAAAGCCCCGGGGCACACGGCGGCGGCGGCGATCGCGCTGAGCCTGGGCATCGGGCTGACGACGGCGGCGTTCAGCATCGTCTACGGCATCCTCTGGCGCGGCCTGCCCTATCCGGGGTCCGCGCGGTTGATCGACGTCAGCACCCAGAACCTCTCGCGCGACCTCCTGAACCAACCGGTCGAGGTCCACGACTACCTCGACTGGTGCCGGCGCCAGCGCTCGTTCGAGGGGCTGGCCGGGTACACCAGCTCGACCGTCACGGTGAGCGGCGACGACCGCCCCGAGCGCCTGGACGGCGGCGCCCTCACCGCCAACGCGCTCGACCTGCTGCGCGTCCGGCCGCTCCTCGGCCGCGGCTTCCAGGCCGGCGAGGACCGCCCCGGCGCGGCGCCGGTGGTGCTGCTGAGCTACCAGCTCTGGCGGAACCGTTTCGACGGCGATCCCCGGGTCGTCGGCAAGGCGGTGCGGGTCAACGGCCGCGCGGCGACGGTCGTCGGCGTCATGCGCCCGGAGTTCCGCTTCCCGTTCAACGAGCAGCTGTGGACGCCGCTGCTGCTCGACCCGGGCGCCAGCGAGCGCGGCAAGGGCGAGCTGTTCGCGGTCGTCGGGCGGTTGCGCCCGGGGGTGACGCCGGACCAGTCGGCCGCCGAGATGGCGGCGATCTCCCGCGCGCTGGCGGTCGAGTATCCGCGCACCAACCGCGGCTTCACCGCCGCGGCGGTGCCGATCATGCACCACTTCCTGGACAAGACGGGGCGCGCGCTGCTCTACACCATGCTCGGCGCCGTCTGCTGCGTGCTGCTGATCGCGTGCATCAACGTCGCCAGCCTGATCATGTCGCGCGCCTCGCAGCGCACCCGCGAGATCGCCATCCGCACCGCCCTCGGCGCCGCGCGCCGCCAGGTGATCGCCCAGATCCTCACCGAGAGCCTGATCCTGTCGCTGGTGAGCGCCGGCGTCGGGATGGGCCTGGCGTGGGAAGGAGTCGCTATGTTCAACCGGGCGATCGTCTCCAAGGACCCGCCGACCTGGATCCACATCGCCCTCGACACGCCGGCGTTGCTCTTCGCGCTCGGCGCGACCCTGGCGGCCGCCGTGATCTCCGGCCTGGTGCCGGCGATGCAGATCTCACGGACCCAGCTCAACGACGTGCTCAAGGACGAGGGCCGCGGCTCGACCAGCCTGCGTCTCGGCTGGCTCAGCCGGACGGTGGTGGTGGCCGAGCTGGCGCTCTCCTGCACCCTGCTGGTGGCCACCGGGCTGATGCTCAAGAGCATCGTCCTCGCGCGCACCGCCAACTTCGGCTTCGCCACCACCCACATGCTCACCTTCCGGGTGCCGCTCTTCGATGCCAACTTCCCGACGCCGGTGGCTCGCGGCGCCTTCTACCAGCGCCTGCTCGAGCGCCTGCGGGAGCAGCCGGGCGTCGAGGCCGCCGGCGCCACGACCAGCCTTCCGTCCATCAACGCGGACAGCGAGCCCTTCGCCGTCGACGGGCGGGCCTACGCCTCCGACGCCGACTACCCGGTGGCCCACAGCGACGTGATCTCGGAGGGAGCGTTCGCCGCCCTCGGCGCCAGACCACTGGCGGGGCGCGAGTTCGGGCGCCTCGACACCGCCGGATCGCAGCCGGTGGCGATCGTGAACCAGAGCCTGGCGCGCAGAATGTGGCCGCACGAGGACCCGATCGGCAAGCGCTTCCGGCTGGCCAAGTCCAAGACCCACGACACCTGGCGGACGGTGGTCGGAGTGATGCCGGACCTGCTGCTCTACGGCATCGGCGACCAGAAGCCCCAGGGCTTCTTCCTGCCGCTGACGCAGGCCGGGGCGGTGCGGCTCAGCTTCGTCATCCGCACGCCCCGCGACCCGCTGTCGCTGGTGCCCATGGTCCGCGCCCAGGTCGCGGCTCTCGACAAGGACACCCCCATCTACTTCGTCAGGACCATGGAGCAGGCGATCGGCGAAGACCGCTACTTCAACAACCTTTTCAGCGCGGTGTTCGCCATCTTCGGCGTCGCCGCCCTGGTCCTCGCCGCGGTCGGCATCTACGGCGTGATCGCCTTCTCGGTCCAGCGGCGCACCCAGGAGATCGGGCTGCGGATCGCCCTCGGCGCGCAGCGCGGCGACGTGATGAGGATGCTGCTGCGCCAGGGCGCCATCCAGCTGGCGCTGGGGTTGGGCCTCGGCCTGCCCGCGGCCTTCGGCGCCTCGCGCGGGCTGACCGGCTTCGTCTACCCGGTCGACCCGAGCGATCCCGCGGTCTTCGCGCTGGTGGCGGCGGGCCTCGCGCTGGTGGCGCTCCTCGCCTGCCTGGTGCCCAGCCAGCGGGCCATGGACGTCGACCCGAACGTCGCCCTGCGCTGCGACGCCTGAGCGCCGCGGCCCCGGCTCCAGCCGCCCCGTCCGCCGCTGCGCCGTCGCGTCATCGCCACGCGGCCGTCACCAGCGCGCCCCCGCCGCGCCTCGCGCGCGCCGCGCCGCCCCGTCTCCATTGACTGCCGGTGGGTGCCGTGCAAAGCTCAGCCGCCCATGCCGGCCGCCGAAGCGATCGTCGAGACGCGCGAGATCGAGAAGTATTACGTCCAGCCCGAGGGCAACCGCATCGAGGTGATCGCGCCGACCAACCTGGCGATCTACCCCGAGAAGATCCTCGCCCTGCTGGGACCCTCCGGCTCCGGCAAGTCGACGCTGCTGCGCATGCTGACCGGCCTGCTGCCGCCGTCGTCCGGCGAGGTGCGCTGGCACCGCAGCCCGCAGGCCGGGGAGCAGGCGAACGTCTCGATCGTCTTCCAGAACTTCGCCCTCTTCCCCTGGCTGACCGTGCTCGAGAACGTCGAGGCGCCGCTCGCGGCCCGCGGCATCGCCGACGTCGACCGCCGCAAGCGGGCGCTGAAGATCCTCGACACCGTCGGCCTCGACGGCTTCGAGACCGCCTATCCGAAAGAGCTCTCGGGCGGCATGAAGCAGCGCGTCGGCTTCGCGCGCGCGCTGGTGGTCGAGCCCGACGTGCTGTTCATGGACGAGCCCTTCTCGGCGCTCGACGTGCTCACCGCCGAGAACCTGCGCGGCGAGCTGCTCGAGCTGTGGACCAGCCGCAAGATGCCGACGCGCGCCATCTTCCTGGTAACGCACAACATCGAGGAGGCGGTGCTGCTGGCCGACCGGGTGGTGGTCCTGGGGCGCAACCCCGGCCGCATCCGCGCCGACTTCGAGGTCGACCTGCCGCGGCCGCGCGACCGCAAGTCGCGCCGCTTCCTCGACCTCGTCGACCACATCTACAAGGTCCTCACGCAGCCCGACGTCGAGCACGCGCCGCCGGCCGGACCCGCCGCCAGGCAGGCGGCCGCGGCGGCGGGACAGGCGCCGGCCTACCAGATGATGCCGCACGCGCGTCCCGGCGGCATCGCCGGCCTGCTCGAGATCCTCATCGACCGCGGCGGCAAGGAGGACCTCTACAACCTGGCCGACGAGCTGGCGATGGAGGTCGGCGACCTGCTGCCGATCATCGAAGCCTGCACGCTGCTCCACTTCATCCGCGTGCAGGAAGGCGACGTCGAGATCACCCCCGAGGGCAAGACCTTCGCCGAGGCCGACATCCTGACCCGCAAGAGCCTCTTTCGCGAGGCCGCCCTGCAGCACGTCACGCTGCTCAAGCAGATCTACAACGCGCTGCGCGCCAAGGCCGACCGCACGCTGCCCGACGACTTCTTCTCCGACATCCTGGACGAGCACTTCAGCGCCGACGAGGCCGAGGCCCAGCTGCAGACGGCCATCCACTGGGGCCGCTACGCCGAGGTGTTCGACTACGACGCCAAGAGCGGGCGGCTGCACCTGACCGAAGGCTAGGGAAACGCTCGCTCGCGGGAGGCGCCGAGATGATCCAACCGACGCCGGGGCCCGCCGCGCCTTCGATCTTCGAGCAGCGCCGCCCGGGCACCTCCTGGGTGGACCTGCTGATCGTCGCACTCGGCCTGGCGCTGTTCTGGGGCGTGCTGACCCTGGCCCGCACCTGGCTGGGACCGTTCACGCCCGCCGCGGTCATCTCGGCTCGCCCGTCGGCGCTGCCCGGCTACACCGCCTACTCGGTGCTGCGCATGGCCGTCGCCTACGTGCTGTCGCTCGCCTTCTCGCTGGTCTACGGCTACGTCGCGGCCTACTACCCAAAAGCCGAGCGCCTGATGATCCCGCTGCTCGACATCATGCAGTCGATCCCGGTGCTCTCCTTCCTGCCCGGCGTGATGCTGGCGATGATCGCCCTCTTTCCGCACTCGCAGCTCGGCATCGAGCTGGGCGCCATCCTGCTGATCTTCACCGGCCAGGTGTGGAACATGGCCTTCAGCTTCTACGCCTCGCTCAAGTCGATCCCCACCGAGCTGCGCGAGGCGGCGCGCATCTACCGCTTCAACGCCTGGCAGCGCCTGGTGCGCCTCGAGCTGCCGTTCTCGGCGCTGGGGCTGGTGTGGAACTCCATGGTCTCGGTCGCCGCCGGCTGGTTCTTCCTCATGGTCTGCGAGATGTTCGTGCTCGGCAAGCGCGACTTCCGCCTGGCCGGGCTCGGCTCGTTCCTGCAGACGGCGGCGAGCGCCGGCGACACCGCCGCGATCCTGTGGGGCCTGCTGGCGATGGTGAGCGTCATCGTGCTGATCGATCAGCTGATCTGGCGGCCGGTGATCTGCTGGGCCGACAAGTTCAAGTTCGAGCAGGTCGAGGGCTCCGACGCGCCGCACTCGGCGTTGTTCGACCTGGTGCAGCGCTCCCCCACCCTCGCCTGGCTGCGGCAGAAGGCGCTGACGCCGCTCGGCGAGCGGGTGAACGCGGCGTTCGTGCGCCGCGCCCAGCTCGAGCGGCCGCGGCCGGCCTCGCGCTGGGCCGGCTGGCTGGGGTGGCTGCTGGGCGCCGCGGTGCTGGCCGCCGCGGTCTATGCGCTGCTGCAGGTCGCCCAGCAGTTCGCGGCGCTCGACCGCCGCGAGTCGCTGGACATCCTGCGCGGCGCCGGCGCCACCCTGCTGCGCGTGCTCTGCGCCCTGGTCGTCGGCGCCGCCTGGGCCATCCCGGCCGGCGTCGCGATCGGTTCGAGCCCGCGCCTGGCGCGCATCGCGCAGCCGATCGTGCAGATCGCCGCCTCGGTGCCGGCGACGGCCCTGTTCCCGGTGGTGCTGCTGTTCCTGATCGGCAGCGGCGGCGGGCTGGGCGTGGCGCCGATCGTGCTGATGCTGCTCGGCACGCAGTGGTACATCCTGTTCAACGTCATCGCCGGCGCCATGGGCATCCCCAGCGACCTCAAGGAGGCGGCCCGCGTCTTCCGTTTCCGCCGCGCCGAGCGCTGGCGGCTGCTGATCCTGCCCGGCATCTTCCCCTTCCTGATCACCGGCATGGTCACCGCCGCCGGCGGCGCCTGGAACGCCAGCATCGTCGCCGAGTACTTCCACTTCAAGGGGCGCACCCTGCAGACCACCGGCCTCGGCTCGCTGATCAGCGCAGCTGCCGACTCCGGCAACTTCGACCGCCTGCTGATCGCCACGGTGGTCCTCGCCTCCATCGTCGTGGTCACCAACCGCCTGGTCTGGCGCCCCCTCTACAGGCTGGCCGAGACGCGGTACCGGCTGGAGACGTAGTGCCGGATTCGGCATCTCGGCCGGCAATCCGTTGCCGTCAGTCAGCGACAATGTTATTCTTAGGCGCATGAAAGACGCTCCCGAGACGCCGGTTGCCCTGCAAGTGAGCGAGGAGGAGTTCTACAGCGAGCAGTACGAGGGCAGCCCTTACGAGTACCTGGACGGGGAGCTGGTGGTCTGCGAGCCGGTCTCCACGCTGCACGACGATCTCGGTGGCTTCCTCTACGCGGTGATGCGCAGCGTCTTCGAGGAGCGCGGAGACGGCTTGGTGAAGGGCCCGGAGTTTCCGATGCGGCTCGACCCGAAGTGGTCGCCGGAGCCCGACGTGATGGTGGTGCGCGCGGAGAACCGGCATCGGATCGGTCCGCAGCGCCTGGAGGGACCGGCAGACCTGGTGATCGAGGTCGCTTCCCCGGGCGATGTCCGGCGTGCGCTGCGGCTCAAGCTGCCGCGCTACTGCCAGGCTGGGATCCCCGAAATGTGGGTCATCGATCCCTACACGCGGTCCGTGCGGGTCGAGACCTCGGAACCCCGGGAGAATCACACGCACCGCAGCCACCTGGTGACGGCCGGCCGCCTTGACTCGGCAGTGTTCCCGGGCTTCTGGATCGATGTCTCGTGGCTATGGCAGCAGCCGCTGCCGCCGCTCTCGGCCTGCGTGCGGCAGATCCTCGGCTGAACCCGGCATCACCCGCGCAGGCGGGTGTCGAGCTCTTCGGGATGGCTGGCGCGGACGCGTGCTTCCTCGAGGTCGATCCGGCCCTCGCGGACGAGCTGGGCCAGGGACTCCTCGAAGGACGTCATGCCCTGGCGCTTGCCGAGGGTGATCTCGTTGTAGAGCTTCTCGAGCTTGTCGCTGCGGATGTGATGGCGCACCGGGAAGGTGGCGAGCATCAGCTCGACCGCCGGGATGCGGCCGCGGCCGTCGGCGCGCGGCACCAGCTGCTGCGCGACGATGGCATGCAGCGACAGGGCGAGCTGCTGGCGGATCTGCGCCTGCTGGCTGGACGGGAAGACGTCGACGATGCGGTGCACCGACTGGACGGCGTCGTTCGAGTGCAGCGTGGCGAGCACGAGGTGGCCGGTCTCGGCGGCGCTGATCGCCGTCGCCATGGTCTCGAGGTCGCGCATCTCGCCGACCAGGATCACGTCCGGGTCCTGGCGCAGCGCCGCCCGCAGCGCCTCGCTGAACGAGCGCGCGTCGCGGCCGATCTCGACGTGCTCGATCAGCGAGCGGTTCGAGCGGTGCTCGTACTCGACCGGGTCCTCGATGGTGATGATGTGCGCGGTGCGGCCGCGGTTGATCTCGCCGATCATGGCGGCCAGGGTCGAGGACTTGCCGGACCCGGTGGGGCCGCAGACCAGCACCAGCCCGCGGCTGGGCTTCACCAGCTCCGCGAAGGCCGGCGGCAGGTTGAGGCTGGCGAGCGTCGGGATGTCGCGCGGCAGGGTGCGCACGGACGCCGCCAGCTGGCCGCGCTGGCGGTGGAGGTTGACCCGGAAGCGCCCGGCGGGCGCGAGGGTCGCATCGAGACGACGGCCCCCGGCGTCCGGCGCGAACGCGGCCGATGGTGCGGGCACCGCCTCGCCGCCCGCCAGGCGCAGCGAGAAGTCCGCCGCGCCGCGAGCCGCGATCTCGCGCCGCACCTCGCTGGCGAGCTGCGCCTGGAACAGGCGCGCGACCTCGTCGGCATCAAGCGCCGCGGCATCGCCGCGCTTCAGGCGGCCGTCCACGCGGAACACCGGCGGCAGGCCGGCCAGCAGCAGGAGGTCGCTGGCGCCGCGTCGGAGGGCCTCCGCCAGCAGCCGGCCGAGCGCCTCCCCGGCCTCCAGGCTGGCGCGCGGCGGCGGCTCGGGTAGTTGGTCGAGCCAGGCCGTCGCCTCGGGCCGCTCGCGGTCCGGCTCCTCGGCTCTCACCTCGGATCGCGCTGCCCGCCGCCTTGTAGCGCGCGGCGGCGGAATCGTCTTCACCGGGGTCACCGCCGGCGTCCCGGTCATTTCCGGCGGCACCGGCGCGGAATCGGCGGCCGAAGCCGCGCCAGCGTCCGCGGTGTCACCGATGCCGGCGCCAGCGCCGGCGCCGAAACCGTCCTCATCTCCGAGGTCGTCGCCGGCCTCGGCGTCTCCGGGGCGCTCGATCTCGGCACGGCGGTTCAGCTCGTGGACCAGCCGATCCAGCTCCGGGTCTCGCAGATGCTCGCTCATGATGGTGGTCCCCGCGGCTCCCCGTTCCCCGCGGCTCAACGCCTCTTACGTGCCTCCCCGCCCCGGCGTCTAGCCCTCGGCGGCCGCGCGCTTCGCCCGCCAGCTCGCCAGCCCGGCCGCGGCCTGGCGCCGGATGGCGTTCTTCACCAGCGGCGTCCAGCCCAGCAGGCGTCCCTTCGGGCCCAGGGCCTGCGCCGACCAGGCCCAGAGGTCGAACTTGTCATGGTGTTCAAGGATCGTGCCGCCGTCGAAGACGAAGCGGGCGTCGATGCGGTTGTGCACCGCCCGGCCGGTGGCACTGAAGGTGTACCAGGCCTCCCAGTGGGCGTGGCCGGCGCGGTCGTTGGCCGCCACTGTCCCGAGCTCCACCTGCAGGTCCTGGGCCCGCTCGCACAGCATCTCCCACATGGCGCGGGCCCCGGCCGCGTCGAGCTCGAGGAACACCGGGTCCGAGAACCGCACCCCCGGGTGATAGCAGGCGGCCATGCCGGCGGCGTCGCGCTCCTGGAAGCTGGAGTAGAAGCGGTGGATGAGCTGGGCGTTGGGGTGCATCGCGGAGACCTCCCTCGGGGCGCGAGTCCGTCTGACGCTGCTTCTACGTGGCGGTGGGGACCGGGGTTTCCGTGCCGGGGCGGCGGGGCCGTATCACGAAAGCGGCTGTACCGGGCGCAGCCAGCGCTCGAAGAGGCGCTCGACGGGCAGGCCGTAGCTGTCCCTCTCGAGGCGCCAGCGGGCGAGGCCCCGCACCGGCCGCCGCCAGGCGCCGCCGCGGTCCCAGGCGAGGTCCTGGTAGAACTTGAAGCGCTCGACGTGCCGGCGCTTGGCCGGGCTCACCCAGGGGCCGGAGGAGCCGATGAAGTCGAAGTGCGACCACTCCTCGAGCGTGCTGGGCGGCGCGTAGCCGTCGCGGATGGCGTCGGCGGTGAGCGCGGAGCCCGGGTAGGGCTTGAAGTAGAAGATCGGCGTGGTGAAGCCGGGCGACAGGGAGCGCAGGCGCTTGGCGAGGTCGAGCGACGCCCGCACGCTGTCGTCGCTCTCGCCGGGGAAGCCGACGATGAACGGGAAGATGACGTCGACGCCGTGGCGAAGGCACTTCTCGGCGGTGCGCGTCACCTGCTCGAGCTTGATGTCCTTCTTGATGCGGTCGAGCATCTCCTGCGAGCCCGCCTCGACGCCGACGATGACGCGGCGAAGACCCGACCGCTTGCACTTCGCCAGCACCTCCTCCGGCAGGCGGTCGCCCTGGTCGGCGCGCATGGTGGCCGCCCAGGTGATCGGCAGGCCGCGGCGCAGCAGCTCCTCGGCGACCGCGTCGACGCGCGGGACGTAGGTGAAGTAGGTCTCGTCCTGGAACGACAGGTCGGCGAAGCCGTAGCGGCGCCAGAGCGCCTCGACCTCGGCGCCGATGCGCTCGGGCTGCAGGCCCACCCAGCGGCGCTGGTAGACGAAGGGGTCGGCGCAGAAGGCGCAGCGGAAGGCGCAGCCCTGCGAGGAGATGTAGTCGAGCTGGCGCTTGCCCTTGAGGGCGTAGTAGCGCTCGACCTCCAAGAGCGCGTAGTCGTGGGCGCGGAAGCCGTTGACGTCGGCGAGCGGCCGTGGCGGGTTCTGGCACACCTCCCCGTCCGGCGCGCGGTAGGCGACGCCCAGGCAACCATCGAGAGCGGTCGCCGGCTCGCCCGCCGCCAGCCGCTCGACGATCTCCGCGAAGGTGATCTCGCCCTGCCCCTGGACCGTCACGTCGACGCTCGGCTCCGCCAGGCACTCGCGCCCGAACATCGACGGATGCCAGCCGCCCCACACCACCGGCAGGTCGGGGCGCACCGCCTTGGCGGCCCGCGACAGGAGCACGGCGTCGGCGATCGGCGCGCCGGTCAGCACGGTCACTCCCAGGCAGACCGCCCCCTCGAGCCGCGCCGCCACCGCCGCGGCCGGGTCGCTCTCCAGCCGCCCGTCGACGATCGTCACCTCGTACCGCTCCGGATCGAGATGCGCCCCGACCGCCAGGACGGCGAGGGGCATGGTGTAGAAGACGGCGCGCGGGTTGTAGAGGACGACGCGCCGGCGGCGCGGAGGGCCCAAGCCGAGAGAGACCCGAGAATCCGGCGCGGGGCCGATGAGTGGACCGGTCATATGGCACCGCGGCTTTTACCGCTATCGATGGTACGGCCGCCCGCGACGGAATCGCCCCCCTCGCCCCCCTCGCCGGCCCAGCCCCCGAGCCCTCCACGACGCAGGCACAGCGAGCACACGCACCGCCGGCAGATCGCATCCCTCTCCACGTCCAGCCCGCGCCTCCAGGCGATGGCGGACGGCGAGTTGAGGATCGCGTCAAGGCTGCCGCCGCCGTCGGACCCTCCGCCGGCAGCCTCGCCGCCGCCGTCCCCCTCGCTCCCCCCACCCCCCCCACCCACCCCACCTGCCCGCAGCCTGCCCAGCGCCGGCTGGAAGAAGCAAGGCCGCACCGTCCCGTCCGCCTCGATCACCGCCGACACCCAGGGAGCGTTGCAGGCGTTCGGCGCGAAGTCGCCGCGCCCGAGCAGCGCGGCGAAGTGCCGCAGCAGCCGGCGCTCGAGCTTCCGCGGGCTCTCGGCCAGGAAGCCGCTGGCGAACTCGCCGGCACACTCCCGCGCCAGCGCCGCGAGCTCCGCGGCAAGCGGCTCCAGGTCCTCCTCGCGCAGGGCGACCTCGGCGGCGCGCTCGCGGTCCCAGCCGCCGGGGCGGTTGAAGGCCTCGCTGGTGACGTCGGCGGCCAGGAAGCTCAGGCGATCGAGCCCGATCTCGCGGGCCGCCGCGACCGTGTCGCGCAGGGCGTGGAAGTTGGCGCGCTGCACCGTGCAGCGGCCGCTGATCCTGGTCCCGGGGCCGCCCGCGGCGCGCACCGCGGCGACGCCCTCGGCCAGCCGGGCGAAGGCGCGCGGCACGTTACGGATGAGGTCGTGCACCTGGCGCGGGCCGTCCAGGCTAACCACCACGTCGTCGCAGACCGCCACCAGCCGCACGGCGTCGCGCGCCAGCAGCAGTCCGGTCGAGAGCAACGTGATGCCGATCCCGGCACCGCGCAGCAGGTCGCAGAGCCGCCACAGCTCGGAATGCAGCAGCGCCTCGCCGCCCGAGAGCACCACCCGCTCGACCCCCAGCCGTCGCCACTCGGGCAGCCAGCGCGCGACGTCCGCGGCCGCCAGCTCGCGCTTGCCGCGGTCGCGCCAGATGTCGCACATCAGGCAGCGGCAATTGCAGCGGCTGTGCGGGAACAGCACCAGCAGCGGCAGCCGCGTGATCGGGTCCTCCTTCGGCAGGGGCGGCGGCAGTGGCGGCAGGGCCGCGGCTCCCCGACCAGGCCGGCCGGGCCGGTCGCCGGGCCGTTCGCCAGGCCGATCCGGCTGCGGGCGCGGCGCGAGCCGCGTCATGCGCTCCCCACGCGGCGGCGCATCTCGAGCGCGAAGAACGTGCCCAGCCCGCGGCTGAGCGGCCACGCGCCCAGCCGTTCCTCCCAGCGGTCCCGGCCGCGCCGCCGCCGCGCTCCCGGACCGTCCGGCGGCTCCGCCGGATCGTCGACGGGACGCAGCACCCCCTGTCCGCTCACCCGCAGCAGCGCGAAGTCGCGCGCGAAGACCCGGCGGTAGAGCCGGCGCGGCGACCACAGCCGGTGCGGCACCGGCACTCCGCCGATCGTCACCAGCCGCCAGCCGCGCCAGGCCGCGGCCACGCCCGCTCCGCCCGCCTGCCAGCCGCCGTCGCGGAAGCGGCGCGCCAGGGCGGCCGGCGGCAGGCGGTTGAGCAGGTGGACGTACAGCACGCCGCCCGGCTCCAGCAGCGCGGCCGCGCCGGCCGCGAAGCCGGCCAGATCCGTCACGGTGTTGAGCCCCGCGAAGGTCGACAGCACGCCGTCGAAGCGGGCCGCCGGGAAGGCCGCTGCCAGCCGAGCGCAGTCGGCCACCCGCGTGGCGATCGCCGGCGCCTTGGCCGCGAGTCGCTCGAGCATGGCCGGGGAGAGGTCGCAAGCGGTGACCGTCACGCCGCGCGCCGCCAGGTGCAGGGCGTCGGCGCCGGTGCCGGCGGTCGCGTCGAGCACGCGGGCGCCGGGAGCGAAGAGCGCGTCCAGACGCTCCCAGAGTCGCGCCCTCACCCAGGACGACGGGGCGACCTGGGCATCGTAGGCGCCCGCGATGGCGTCATAGGCGATGCGCACGGCCGGCACCGGGCCGTCCCCGCGCGGGGACCCGGCCGGCTCGGCGCGCTCACCAGGCCCCTGTGACCGCCAGCCGGGATCGCGCCGTGAGGTGAGGATCTGGCCGGCCATCTCTCAGGGCTCGATCTCGATCCAGGGGGCCTGCGGCCCCAGCGTATGGTGGGCGAAGTCGAGGCCGGCCACGAAGGCGCCGCGCTCGCCGATCCTGCGGTTGGGCCCGAAGCTCACCGGCGCCCCCAGCCCGGCGTCGAACCGGTAGAGCTTCTCGAGCGTCGCGACCAGCTTCTCCCGGCTGAGGTCGCGCCCGGTCTGCTTGAGCCCTTCGATCAGCACCTCGGCGGCCGCCAGGGCGGTCATCTGGGCGGCGACGTGGTGCGCGGGCAGCGAGTGCGCCGCCGCCAGGCGCCGGTAGTCCACTGCGGCACCGGGGGTGCGGTCCGGAGGCAGCATCGGCAGCGACAGGAACAGCCGGTCCGCCAGCGCCGCCGGCACGACGGCGAAGGGGTCCTCTCCCGGCAGCGCACCGGGCAGCAGGACGAGCGGGCTCCAGCCGAGCGTCTGCAGCCGGCGCAGCAGCTCCTGGACGGCGCGGCCGTTGTCGAGCAGCAGCAGCGCCGCGGCGCCACTCTCTCCCACGCGGCCGGCGAGCTCGGCCGCCTGTGCGGCAGGGTCGCCGGAGGCCGCCGTCTCGACGATGGTGAAGCCGCGGCCTCGCGCCGCCGCCGCGACCGCCCCGGCGATGCCGGCCAGCTCCGCCGTGTCGGGCCGGACGACGACCAGCGCGCGACGTCCCGGCGGCAGCTGCCGCGCCGCGAACTCGACCAGCGCGTTCGCCTGCTCCGCGAGCCCGGGCGTCAGGTAGAAGACGTAGCGGTTGAGCGGGAAGTCCTGCCGCGGCCGGGCGGTGAGCGGCCCGATCAGCGGGATGGCGGCGGCGCCGACGGCGGCCGCCATCTCGGTCTCGGCCCCGGCCAGGTAGGCGCCGACCAGCGCGAAGAGCGGCTCGCGGGCCAGCACCTCGCGCAGCTTCGCCGCCCGCTCTGCCGGCGGCTCCGGGAGCGCGGCGAACGACAGCGTCAGGCGGCGCCCGTAGAGGCCCCCGGCGCTCTCGAGCTCCGCGAAGCGCGCCTCGAGCACCGCCCGCACCGCCGCCGCCTGGGCCGCGCTCTCCGGCCGCGCGCCGCCGGGGAGCAGCACCCCGAGCCGGATCGCGCCGGCGGTGAGCCCGGGCTCCGCCTCGTGCCCCAGCCGCTCGAGATAGGCGAGCAGGTCCGCCGCATCCTGCCGCGTCAACCGGTAGCGCGGCATGGCGGCCTGCAGCTCATGGCCCGCCGGGTCGATCCCCATGGTCACGGCGCGGATCAGCGACCGGTCGGAGTAGGCAGGCCGCCGCCGGGAGTCTCCCCCACCCGCGGCGGGCCGGCGGAGGGCTTCCCGCGTCAGGTCGGAGGGACGCACGCCGCCCTCCCTGCCGCCGCGGCCGTCGCTGCCGTGGCAACCGGCGCAAGGCAGCGCCGAGGCGGGGACCTCGGCGCCCCCCTCGCCGAGCACCGCGGTCATCGCGCCGCCCGCGGGGCTGGTGCCGGTGCTGTAGATCTGCTTGCCGCGTGCCGCGGTGGGGGACAGGTCGGCGGCCGGCGCCGGCGCCGCGGTCCACGCGGCCGCGCCGAGCAGGGCGGTCACCGCGGTCATCGCGGCCACGGCGGCCAGGGCGGCGCGGACGATGCGGTTGGGACGCGCCACCGCTCCGGCTAGCCTCCGCTGCCGGGCGCGCCGCGGTCGTCGAGCACGCCCTGGACGATCGCCAGGATCTCCTCCGGCTTGGCGAGGCCGAAGACCTTCTTCCACAACCCGGTGCGCTCGTTGCCGACGATCAGGAGGTTGGTGTGGTCCTCCTTCCGCTCGCTGTACTGGCCCAGCTTGCGGAGGGCGAGCGCGACGTTCTCCTTGCTGCCGGTCAGGAAGTACCAGCCGGGCCGGGCGCCGAGCCGAGCCGCGTACTCCTTGAGGCGCGCCGGGGTGTCGGTCTGCGGATCGACGGAGAGCGACAGCAGGACGACGTCGCGCCCCAGCCGGTCGCCCAGCGCGGTCTGGAGCTTCGCCAGGGTCGCCGCCACCGCGGGACAGCTGCCGGTGCAGCTGCTGAAGAAGGAGTCGACGACCACCGTCTTGCCCGCCAGCAGGTCGCTGTACAGGCGCCGCGGCCGGCCGTCCTGATCGATCAGCTCGACGTCGGTGAAGTAATGGTGGGCGGCGCTCTCCGCAGGTGCGGCCGGCGCGGCCGGGGCAGGCGCCCTCATCGCGGCGGGCGCGACGCTCGCACTGCTCGCAGCAAGGCCGTCGAGGAGCTGCACGATCTTGGCCGGCGGGGCGAGGCCGTAGGCGCGGGTCCAGCGTCCGGTGCGGTCGTCGCCCAGCAGCAGGATCGGCGCGTGGCTGGCGCGGTCGGCGGTGAAGACCCCCATCGCCTTCCGCAGCCGGTCCAGCTCGTCCTTGCGCCCGGTGAGCAGGGTCCAGCCCGGGCCGGCGTGGAACCTCGCGCCCCAGGCCTTCAGCCGCTCCGGCGTGTCGGTCCCGGGATCGACGCTCACCGACAGCAGCCGCACGTCGGCGCCGGCGCGCGCTCCCAGCAGGGCTTGCAGCTGCTCGAAGTTGGCGCCCATCGGCGGGCAGATGGTCGTGCAGGTGGTGAAGATGAAGTTGATCGCCACCCGCTTGCCGCGGACGAGGTCGGAGTAGAAGCGGACCTGCCGCCCGTCCTGATCGATCGCATCCACGTCGGGCCAGGGCGGCCGGCGGCCCGGTGCCGTCGCGCCGCCATCCGGCGCCGCCAGCGCGGCCCCGGCCAGGAAGGCGAGCGCACAGAGCACGGCCGCGGTCGCCGCGGCCACCCCGGCGCGCGGGAAGGTGACTCGATCGCCTCTGGACGTCATCGACCTCCCGAACGTCACACGCCGGCCGCCGCCGCCGCGCTCGCGGGCCACGCGATGTAGAGCCGCACGATGTGGCGGCGGCTCGAGGGTGAGAGGTTGCCCCGCGCGTGCAGGAGGCGGCGGTTGTCGACGAACAGCGCCTCGCCGCGCTGCAGGCGGATGCGCACGAGCGCGGTCTCGCGCTTCTTCTCGACATAGGCCGCGAAACGCGCCACGAGGAGCGCCGTCTCGGCTTCGCCGCTCTCCTGCACCAGCCAGGGAGCGTAGTAGAGGAGATGGCCGCGCGGCCCGCTGGCGACGAGGGGCGCGCGGCGCGTCTCCTCCCGGCCGGTGTGCGCGTCGCGCTGGAAGTAACCGACCTCGACGCGCCCCAGGCCCGCGATCTCCGCGGCACCGAAGTGCTCGCGGAGATCCGCGGTGTCGATCAGCAGCACCGCGCCATCCTCGGCATCCTGCTCGACGCAATACCACCCGATCACGTCCACCGTCGGCCGGTCGGTGTGGAACCCGAGCTCGGTGGGCGCATAGACCACGGGCCGCTCCGTCGCGGAGCTGCGGCGGCGGCGCTCCTCCTCCGCCTGGGCCGGATCGATCACCATGTCGGTCCGCAGCCCGACCTCGCCCACGCAACCCGCGAGCTCCAAGAACCGCGCCTCCGTCATCGGCGGCAGCCGAGCCAGACCATGCTGCCGCAGCTCCTCGCGCACCCACGCGGCAAGCGCCGGGAGCGCCGCGGTCTCTGCTGTCGCCGCCACGTTGCTATCCTGCGCGGGCCCGCTCCGCTCCGTCGCCGGCCCGGCAGCGGCCGCCATGCCCACCTCAGCAGCCGCCGCCTGTTGATGTCGCCCGTCCCAGCCGCTCATCCGGACCCAGCCTTCCCTCGATCCCGAGCCGCCGCGTCCGTCACGGCAGCTTTCTGGCTTTTCGTTGCACGCTAGCATACCTCCGGCCGCGCCGGCGCCTCGTCGTCGCCACCGGCGACGATGCCCCGGCGCCGCATCTCCCGCAGCGCGCCCAGTGCCTGCTCGACGGAGATGCGGCGCGGATCGTTGGCCAGCTCGTCGAACAGCGCCCAACTGGCCGTCCCCTCGGGATGGGAGTGGGCGAGCTTCTCCCGCGCCGCGAAGTACAGGCTGGGCACTCCCAGCGCGGCGGCCATGTGGAGCGGCCCGCTGTCGTTGCCGATCAGCACCCGCGCCCGCTCGAGCAGGGCGGCGAAGACGTCGAGCGGGTCCTGGCAGACGACGATGGGCGGGCGCTCGCCGGCCGTCGAGCCCGCGGTCCCCGCGGCTTCCGCCAGCGCGGTGATCTCCGCCACCGCCGCCGCGACCTCTCGCAGGAGAGGCGCCTCCCCGGGGCTGCCTTCGATCAGCACCGCGAGCCGCATCTCGCCGGCGAGCGCCGCCGCCAGCCGGGCGAAGCTCGCGGCCGGCCAGCGCGGGGAGGAGTGGCCGCCCGGCGCGAGAACGGCGAACGGCCGGCCGCCCAGCCCGCGCGCCACCAGCAGCTCGTCCGCCCGCCGCCGTGCCGCGGCCGTCGGGTGAAGCTCCAGCCGTGTCTCCTCCCGCTCGTCGCTCCGCCCCGTCCGCACCGCGGCCGGCAGCGCCGGGTCCAGGGCGTGCAACAGCATGCGCGGGCTCGGCAGCGCACCCCAGAAGAACCACGCCTCGTGAGTGAACGGCCCCCAGGGACGGCGAGAGTCCTGGAACAGGTCGTGATACTCGAGGTTGATCCGGCGCGTCGCCATCGCCGGCCCCCTCGCGCCCCCGGCGACGTCTCCGGCCATCGCGCGCGCCAGCCACGCGCTCTCGTGCCGGCGGGCGAAAGCGAAGAGAGCGGCGTCGAAGCGCCGCCCACCCAGCGCTGCCAGCACCCGCCGCCGTCCCGCCTCGCCATCCGCAGGGTGGTGGCAGAGCAGCTCGCCGAGATGGGGATTGCCCGCCAGCACCTCGGCGGCGACCGGGGGGCCGACCACCGTGACCTGCGGCCGCCGGAACAGATCGTGGATCCGCCGCAGCAGCGGCGTGATCCACAAGGTGTCGCCGACGTGGAAGCGGGCCTGGTGGATCAGGAACCGGTGCCCCGCGACGCGCCGCGAGAGCGGCGGCGGCGCGCCGGCGGCGGCCCGCCAGAGCGGCAGCTCGTCGAAGAGCGCGGCCAGGAAGCCGGCGCCGGCCGCCGCGCAGCCTTCATCATCGCGGCACCCCGCCGTGCCGAACCCGAACGGGACCGGCCAGACCGAGCCAGCCCCGAGGAGGTTCCCATTCTCGTTCCCGCTCGCTCGCCTCCGCCATCCCGCGGGCGGCGCCAGCACCACCGTCGCCGCCCCCGCCCGCCCCCGCCTGCCAACCAGCCGGCGCAGGCCCGCCGCCAGCATGCCGCGGCCGCCGCGTCCGGCCAGGCGCTCCACCCGATCGACCGGCAGCAGCGCGAACGGCCGCGGGTCGCGCAGGGCCGACCGCAGGTGCAGGTGCAACCGCAGCCCCGGCCCCGGCAGCCGCACCCGCAGCGCCGCGATCAGCCGGTACAGCTCCTCGTACTCCAGGACGTGATGGATCGGACGCAGGCAGAGCACGTCGAGCCGCCGACCCTCCACCCGCGCGGGAAGGCCCGCGAAAGCCTCCGCGAGCGCCTCCGCGAGCGTGGCGACCCGGCCTGCCTCCACCCACGGACCGAAGCGCCCCGCGGGCAGCGACACCGGCGGCTGGCGGGCCGCCTCGAGATCGCGCGGACGCATGCAGCAGTATGGTACGCCGGACCTCGATAGACTCCCCCCGTGCCGCCCCCCCTCCGCGAAGCCCTGGCGCACGTGCTCTGGCTCGGCGGCTCGGCCTGCGCCGGCAAGAGCTCCGTCGCGCGCGCGCTCGCCACCGCCCACGGCCTCACGCTGTACAGCTGCGACGACTGGTTCGAGCAGCACCGCCGCCGCGCCGTGCCCGCGCTCCATCCGCATTTCATTCGCCTGATGGACGTCCCCGTCGAGGAGCTGTGGCGGCAGCCGCCGGCGCGGCAGGCGCGCGAGCTGCTGCTCTTCTACGAGGACGAGCTCGGGATGGTGATGGAGGACCTGCGCGCCCTGCCGGGCCCGGTCCTCGCCGAGGGGGTCGGCTTGCTGCCGGCCCGCGTCGCGGCGGCCCTCTCCGGCCCGCACCAGGCCTGCTGGCTGATCGCCACCCCCGACTTCCGCCGGCGCCACGGCCCGCCGCGCGCCGCGTGGCTGCCACAGGTGCTCGCCGCCTGCGCCGATCCGGCCGGCGCCGTCGCCGGCTGGATGGCCCGCGACGACGAGGTGGCGCGCCACCTGGCCGCCCAGGCCGCCAGGTACGCGCTCCCCTGCCGCATCGTCGACGGCGCCAGCGACGAGCAAGAGACGGCGGCGGCGCTGGCCCGTCACTTCCGCCTGGAGCCGCCGGAACAGCCGGAGCACCCGAAGCCGCCGGAACGGGCTGTGTTATCTTAGTCGCCGAGATCCTCGAGGACACTCTCTCGCGTGCCGGCGACGACCCCTCCGCTCTCGGCGCAATGGGCGATCGGTATCTATGCCGGCCCGTCGCCGCTGTGCCTCGCCCCCGCCCCAGGCGCGGCCAACCCGGTCCTCAGCCACCGCGACGTGAGCGACGTGCCCGCCGCCTTCGTCGCCGACCCGTTCATGGTCCGCGACGGCGAGACCTGGCACATGTTCTTCGAGGTGTGGAACCGGGTGGCCGACCGCGGCGAGCTCGCCCACGCGGTGAGCCGCGACGCGCTGCGCTGGGACTACCGCGGCGTCGTGCTGCGCGAGCCGTTCCATCTCTCGTACCCGTACGTGTTCCGCTGGCGCGGACGGTGGTACATGACCCCCGAGACCCTGGACGCCGGCTGCATCCGCCTCTACCGCGCCCGCCGCTTTCCGGACCAGTGGGAGCACGTCGCCGAGCTGCTCCCCGGCGCCGGCGCCGACCCTTCCCCGTTCCGCTGGGCGGGCTGCTGGTGGCTGTTCGTCTGCCCCGTCGACTCCGGCAACGACACCCTCCGCCTCTACCAGGCGCGCCGGCTCACGGGCCCCTGGCGCGAGCACCCCGCGAGCCCGGTCGTGGCCGGCGACGCGCGCCGCGCCCGGCCGGCGGGCAGGGTGGGGCTCTGGGACGGCGGCATCGTGCGCTTCGCCCAGGACTGCGTCCCGGCCTACGGCACCCGCGTGCGGGCCTTCCGGATCACCGAGCTGACGCCCGAGAACTACCGCGAGGAGGAGCTGCCGGAGAGCCCGGTGCTCTCCCCCGGCGACGGCTCCTGGAACGGCCGCAGCATGCACCACCTCGACGCGCACCCCCTGGCCGACGGCAGCTGGGTCGCCTGCGTCGACGGCAGGCCGCCGCGCGAGCCGGAGGCGATCGGGGCGTGAGCGGTGAGCGCAAGCTGCGCGTTCTTCACGTCGTCGCCATGCAGGTGCGCTGGCTCTGCTTCGAGTGGCTCTGCCAGGAGCTCGACCGCGAGCGCTTCGACCTGTCGTTCCTGCTGGTCACCGCCGGCGAGCCCGCCCTCGCTCCCTTCCTGCGCGAGCGCGGCATCCCCTACCGCCACCTCCGGTACCGCGGCATGCGCAGCCTGCCCGCCGCCATCGCCGCCGTCCGCCGCTACTGCCGGGAGCACCGCATCGACGTCGTGCACACCCACTTCTTTCCCGGCTGCATGGCGGGCCTCTGGGGCGCCCTCCTGGCCGGCGTGCGGGCCCGCGTCTACACCCGGCACAGCGTCGCGAACCACGGCTTCTTCCCCCGCCGCGTCGCCTACGACCGCCTGTTCAACGCCCTGTCCACCGCCATCGTCGCCCCCGACCGCATGGTGCGAACCGTCCTCGTCGAGTGGGAGAAGGTGGCCCCCGCCAAGGTGCGCCTGATCCATCACGGCTTCGATCTCGAGCGCTTCCGCCACCCGCCCGCCGCCGCGGTGCGGGCGCTCGCCGCCAGGTACGGCATCGCCGGCGCCTGGCCGGTGATCGGGGTGGTGGCCCGTTACGTCGAGCACAAGGGCGTCCACTACATCGTCCCCGCCTTCGCCGAGCTGCTCCGGCATTACCCCGCGGCCAAGCTGGTGCTGGCGAACGCCCGCGGCGACTACCGCCCGGTCATCGCCCGCCAGCTCGCCGAGCTGCCGCCGGGCAGCTACGTCGAGATCCCTTTCGAGGACGACATCGCCGCCCTCTACCCGCTCTTCGACCTCTTCGTGCACGCGCCGGTGGATCCCTGGGCCGAGGGCTTCGGCCAGGTCTACGTCGAGGCGCTGGCGGCGGGGGTCCCGGCGCTGGTCACCGCCTCGGGGGTCGCCTCGGAGCTGCTCGAGCACGGCCGCAACGCCTGGCTGGTCGGCTTCCGCAGCTCGCGGGAGATCCTGGCCGGCATGCTCCGCCTGCTCGCCGCTCCCGAGCTGCGCGCGGCGCTCGCCCGCGCCGGCCAGGCGAGCGTCGCCCCGGCGTTCGAGCTGGCGCCCATGATGCGCTCCCTCGAGGGGCTCTACGGCTCTCTCTGCGAGGCGGCCGCGAGATGACCAGGGTCCTGCTGGCGTCGAGCGGCAGCGCTTACCCGCTTTCCTACAACGGCGGGCCGCGCGTCGCGCACGACCTGCTCCGCGCCGTCAGCCGCGAGCCGGGCTGCGCCTGCGCGGCCCTGATGGGCAGGGGAGCCGGGGCGGATGGCGAGGACCGCTCGGCCGTCGACCGCTATCCCAACCTGATCGATTTCGCGGCCACCGGCATCCGCGCCCTGCGCTGCTCGCCGGGCCGCTGGGAGATCGACCTCGACTACCCGGTGCTGGCCGTGGATCGGCCCGGCGAGGCGTTCGACGAGGTGGCCGACGCGTTCCGGCCGACCGTCTGCTTCGTCCAGGGCGACGGGGCGCTCGCGATGGTGCGCCGCGCGGCGGCCCGCGGCCTCGGCGCCCTGTGGTACCTGCACTCGGTATCCAACCTCGCCGCGATGGGCGTGGCGCAGGCCGCGGAGCTGCCGGTCGAGCTGGTCTGCTGCTCGCGCTTCGTGGCGCGCCGCCTGCGCGAGGAGCTGGGGCTGCCGGCGACGGTCCTCTACCCGCTGGTCCGCGAGGCGGAGTACCGGGTCGAGCGTGCGCCCGGCCGCGGCTGCCTGGCGATGTTCAACCCGGTGCCCTTCAAGGGCTACGAGACGCTCCTCGGGCTGCTGTCGCTGCTGCCCGAGGAGCGCTTCCTGGTGGTCGAGGCCTGGTTCCTCGGCGATCGCCTGGAGGAGGTGCGGCAGGACCTCGCCCGCCACCCGAACGCCGCCCTGCTGCGACGCCGGCCGGACGTGCGCGAGGTCTACCGCGAGACCGGGCTGCTGCTCGTTCCCTCCGTCGGCGAGGAGGGCGCCGGCCGCGTCGTCCTCGAGGCGCAGGCGAGCGCCATCCCCGCCCTGGTCAGCCCGCGCGGCGGTCTGCCGGAGATGATCGGCGACGGCGGCCGGGTGGTGGCGGACTACCGCGACCCCGCGGCCTGGGCGGCGGCGGTGCGCGCCCTGCGCCGCGACCCCGAAGAGCTGGCCGCCCTCGGCCGCGCCGCGGCGGCGCACCTGCGCGAGGCGGAGTTCGCCTCCGAGGACGTCGGTCGCCGCTTCCTCGCCCTCTGCCGGCAGGCGGAAGCCAGGGCCGCGATGGCCCGGACGGTGGGGACCGGGATCGAGGAAGCATAGCCATGCCCATTCTCACCGCCGAGCAGGTCGAGGCCTTCGCGCGCGACGGGGTGCTCTTCCCCCTGCCGGCGCTCTCCGCCGCCGAGGTGGCGAGCCATCGCGCCGCCTTCGAGCGGTTGCGCGCCCGGCTCGGCGGCAGCCCGAAAGCGGCGGAGATGAGCCAGCCGCAGCTGCACTACCGCTGGGCCTACGACCTCGCCACCCACCCCGCCGTCCTCGACGCCGTCGAGTCGCTGCTCGGCCCGGACCTGCTGGTCCACTCGGCGTCGATCTTCGCCAAGCGCGCGCACGACCCGAGCTTCGTCTCCTGGCACCAGGACGGCTATTACTGGCAGCTGAGCGAGCCGCTGCTGGTCTCGGCCTGGGTGGCGCTCGCCCCGAGCCACGCCGCCAACGGCTGCATGCGCGTGCTGCCCGGCTCGCAGCGCGCCGAGGTGCCGCACGGCGAGGCCATCGGCGAGCCGCACAACATGCTGGCCAGCGGCCTGCACGTGACCGCGCCGGTGGACGAGTCGCGGGCCGTCGACGTGACGCTCGCGGCCGGCGAGATGTCGCTACACCACCTCAACCTGATCCACGCCTCGAGCCCCAGCCGCTCGCCCGACGAGCGCATCGGCTTCGCCATCCGCTACACCGTGCCGGGCGTGCGCCAGGCCCTGCCGCACCATGCCGTGGTTCTGGCCCGCGGCCGCGACGAGAGCGGCTGCTTCGAGCTGCTGCGGCGGCCGCCCGGCGACGACCTCGAGGAGGGGCTGGCGGCGCAGCGGGAGTTCGTGGAGTGGCAGCGCCGCGTGCGCCTCCCGGGCCGCGGCGGCGGCGGGCATGGCTGACATGGCTGACATGGCCGACATGGCCGGCGACGGCGGCGGCAACGGCGGCGGCGACCGCGACCGTGACCCGGACGGCCCCGAGGGCGAGGCGCGCCGCCGCTGGGTCGAGCAGGTCTACGATCCGTTCCGCGAGCGCGCGCGGCGCGACCTCTTCCTGAGCCTCGCCGTCTTCTGCAACCAGAACCGGCCCGAGGCCCGCTACTACTTCGAGTTCGGCAGCCACGGCGCGCGCACCATGCGCCTCGCCTGGGACGCCTTCCACGCCCTCTTCGACTGGTCCTACGTCGCCTTCGACTCGTTCGCCGGCCTGCCGGAGGTCGGCGACCTCGATCGCCACCCGGGCTGGCGCCGCGGCGCGCTCAGCACCTCCGAGGAGGACTTCGTGCGTACCGTGGTCGGCCATGGCATGCCGCGCGAGAAGCTGCTCACGGTGCCCGGCTTCTACCGCCAGAGCCTGACTCCCGAGCTGCGCGACCGCCTGCTGCCGGGGCGGGCCGCGGTGATCCTCGTCGACTGCGACCTCTACGAATCGACCGTGCCGGTGCTCGACTTCGTCCGCCCCTTCCTCACCCGCGGCACGGTGCTGGTGTTCGACGACTGGTTCTGCTTCTGCGGCGACCCGGAGCGCGGCGAGCGGCGCGCCTTCCGCGAGCTCCGCGACCGCCATCCGCGCCTCCGCTTCGAGGACTTCCTGCAGGGCAGCGAGGCCAAGGCGTTCATCTATCTCGGCGAGGAGGAGTGAGAGGGGCGGGAGGCTGCGGGGCAAGTGCCGAGGTCCACCGCCAGCCGCGGCGCCCGGGGCAGGGGCGGAGAGGCACTACGCCTGGACCGCAACCTCGAGATCGGCCAGGCCGCGCAGGTGGGTGGTCCACTCGAGCTTGTAACTTTCCACCCCGACCAGCAGATCGAGCTCGGCGAGGCCGAGCCCGCAGGCGCAGGCGATCTCGGCCGCGATCAGGAGCTTGCCGGGCGACCAGGGGGCCGCCTCGCGGACGAAGCCGCCGTTCCAGGCGCACAGGCTGTCCGGGGCGAGCGGGCAGACGTCGATGCCGAGCAGCTCCGTGCCGCGCAGCAGGCCGAAGACCTTCAGGCGCCCGGCGGCGAACAGCGGCGGCAGCACCGCCGCCGCCAGCCGCCGGTGGACCGGGACGTCGAAGCAGCTCGTGCCGCCGAAGCGCGCGTCGTGGAGCCGCAGGAAGGCGTCGGGCAGCGCCCCGCCGGGCAGCTCCGCCGGCGTCAGCTCGCGCACCGCGGCGCCCTGCCGCGCCGCCCGGCTGGCGGCGTTGCGCAGCCCCTTGCGCAGCTTGACGCCGCGCGTCCGCAGGTATCCGTCGAAGCTCGCCGGCAGGCGGGCATAGGGGCAGATGCGGCCGTCGAACAGGCGCCGGCCGGCAGCCGTGGCCAGCCCCGGAAGCGCCCGCAGGCAGCAGGAGTCGGGCCGCAGCCGGCGGAGCACGAGCCGCTCGAAGGGGCGGGGCGGGCGACTGGCGAAGGCGAGGAGAGCCGCCGGGACCTCCGGAGCGGCGGGATCGGCCACGACGTCGTTGTAGTCGGACAGCAGCGCGCCGAACTCGGCGGTGCGGCTCGCCGAGTCCACCCACAGCGGGAGAACCCCGGCCAGCTCCCCCCCGCGGTGGGCGACGACGAGGTAGGGGCGCCGCTCCGCCCTGACCTGGCAGCTCGCCAGGAACCACCGCGGAGAGCTGAACGCGCGGTTGCACGGCGAGCGGTCGAGCAGCGCCTCCCAACGCGGCGCCAGGGCCTCGACGGCGCCGAGATCGGTCACCAACTCGCAATGGATGGCGCCCTGCGCGGGCGTGCCGGTCGCGGTGCTCGCCGGCCGCGGATCGAGTCGAGAGATCATGTAAAATTCGATCATACACGAGGGGCCGGAGATGGCCGTATGAAGCTCGTCGGCATGATGCCGGTGCGCAACGAGGACTGGGTGCTGGGCCTGTCGCTGCGCGCCGCCCTGCTGTACCTCGACGAGGTGGTGGTGCTCGATCACGGCTCGAACGACGGTACGCCGCTGCTCCTCGCGAGCATCGCCGCGGAGCACCCCGGGCGGGTCCACCGCCTCGCCGAGAGCGACGCGGTGTGGCGCGAGACGGCGATCCGCAACCGCCTGCTGGCCGCGGCGCGCGACCGCGGCGCCACCCACCTCTGCGCCCTCGACGCCGACGAGGTCTTGACCGGCAACCTCCTGGCCGGCATCCGCGGCCGCTTCGCCGCGCTCGCTCCGGGCGAGACCCTGTGGTTGCCATGGCTGTCGCTGTGGCGCAGCCTCGACCGCTACCGCGACGACGACGGCGAGGTGGCGACCGATTGCTGGATGATGCTCGGCTGGCGCGATCATCCCGCCGTCCACTATCGCAACAGCCAGGGAGAGTTCGACATCCACACGCGGCGCGTCAAGGGCCAGAGCGGCATCTGCCGGGTCGGCCGGGACAAAGCGGACGGCGGCGTCTTCCACCTCGCCTTCGCCAATTGGCGCCGGCTGCAGGTCAAGACGGCCTGGTACAAGATGCAGGAGACCGTGCGCTACCCGGGCTTGCGCACCGCCGCTCAGCTCAACCGGTGGTACGCCTGCGACCTCGACGAGCGCGGACTGCGCACCAGCGCAGTGGCCCCGGAGTGGTGGGAGCCCTACCACGCTTGGCGCAGCGAGGTAGCGCTCGACGGCGAGCCCTGGCACGAGTCGGAGTGCCGCCAGCTCTGGCAGCGCCACGGCCCGGACGCCTTCGCCGGCCTCGAGCTGTGGGGCGTTCCCGACCGCCCGCCGGCGATCGCCCTCGCGGGGGAGCGCTGACCATGCCGCCGCTGGCGCCGCCGCTGCCACCGATCCAAGGGCTGTGGGTGGAGGGTCCGCTGACCGCCATGGAGCAGCTGTCGCTGCGTTCTTTCCTCGCCAACGGCCACCCCTATCATCTCTACAGCTTCGACGACGTGCCGAACCTCCCCACCGGAGCGGAGCTGCGCCCCGCCGCGGAGGTGCTGCCGGCGAGCGCCGTCTTCCGCTACAGCGAGGCGGCCGGCGGCAGCGTGGCCGCCTTCTCGAACCTCTTCCGCTACCGGCTGCTGCACCAGCGCGGCGGCTGGTGGGCCGACACCGACGTGGTCTGCCTGCGGCCCTTCGACTTCGCCGCCGAGCGCATCTTCGCCGCCGAGCGGAACCGGCAAGGCGGGGTGTCCTACACCAGCTGCGTCCTCAAGGTCCCGGCCGGCGACGAGGTGTGCGCCGATTGCTGGCAGCGCGCGCGATGCGACGAGAACCGGGCCGCGGTCTGGGGCGCCACCGGGCCGGCACTGCTTGGCCGGATGATCCGCGAGCGGGAGCTCGACGCCTGCGTCCAACCCCCCGAAGCGTTCTGCCCGGTCGACTGGTGGCGGGCGGAGGACCTCCAGGGTCCGGTCGAGCTGCCCGCCGCCGCGTATGCCGTCCATCTCTGGCACGAGATCTGGCGCTGGAACGGCTGGCGCAAGGACCCGTGCTATCCGCCCCAGGCGCTCTACCAGCAGCTCCATGCCCGTTATCCCGAGCCGCCGGCGACGCCCGACTCCTCGGCCGTCTCTACGGCCGGACCCACGACCATCCACGGGTCGACAGAGCAGCGCTCGCCATGAGACAGTTCCAGTTAGTTTAGAAACATTGCTGCCGTTGCTCGTCACGGAAGCCCCCGGGTCCGTGCATGCACCGGCAGGCACGAGAGCAAGAGAGCAACGGAGGTGTCGAATGCCGAACGGTAACGTGCACGTGAGATTGGGGTCCGGCGGCGGCGCGGCGCGGACCGTGACGTTGGTGCTCCCGCAGACGGTGGCGAAGGACCTGCTGTTCGCGCTCAACCTGGCGCTCGGCGGTGGCGGCGGCAAGAAGAAGAAGTACTAGCCGCTCGCCCGCGGCGGGCCTGATCCCCGGGGCATCGGGCAGGGAGCCGATGCTGCCGGCGCTGTTCGACCGCTTCCTCGCCGCCCGCGGCTTCGAGCCGCGGCTCGCCGCGGCGCTGGTCGACTGCGCGGCGGGCCGGGCAGGCGCCTCGTGGGAGGAGCGCCGGCTCGCGGTGCTGATGCTCCACCGCCAGGTGCTGCTCATCCCGCCGCACGACCTGGCAGCGCACGACGCCCTGTTCGTGCAGCTGGGCCTGAAGCCGGGTCCGGACCGGCCCCTCGCGCCCTGGCTGCTCGCGGAGGGCTTCACCACCACCGATCCGCGCGGCTTCGTCCGCGAGCTCCGGGCCTGGCTGGCGAGGGGCCGACGGTGGTTCCGCCATCTCCGCGGCACAGCCACCTCTTCGCCGGCGCTGCGCGGCTTCGCGGCCGCCGCCCGCAATGAGAGCCGCCTGCCGCTCGCGCGCTGGCTCTTCTCGCCGGCCGCGGTGGTCGAGCGGATCGCCGGACAGCTGCGCCTGTCACGCGGCGTGGCATCGCCCCTCCGGATGGCGGGGCGGCTCGCCGCGGCCGAGGCCGAGCGGGCGCTCTCGCGCCTGCCGCCATACGAGGCCGCCATCGCCCGGGCCCTGTGCGAGCCGTCGCTGGTCTACTGGGTGGACGGCGGCACCGACTCGCGGCTCAACGCCCTGGTCGCGCAGCCGCCCGCGACCGTGGCGCTGGCGGTCCGGCCGCCTGGCAGCTGCCTGGAGCTCGAGATCAAGCGGTCCGGCTGCCGCGGACCGCGCCTGTGGAACGTGATCGTCCGGCGCGACGGCGAGAGCCTCCCGTTCACCCATCGCTTCGCCGGCGCCAGCATGCTGCCGTCGCTGCAACGCGACGCCGACCAGTCCTCGCGGCTCGCCGCCATCTACCGCCGTGCGCACGCCGCCGAGGCGCCGCTCGGGGCGACCCTCGCCCTGGCCGCGGTCTACGGGGTGCCCGCGGGGACCGGGGAGGAGCACGTCCTCGACTACTTCACCCAAGCCCCGGCCTTCGGCCCCGGCTTCCCGGCGATGCGCGCGGCGATGCGCGAGCTGGTGGCCTCCTGCCGCCACGCGGCGCCGGGCTGGCACACCGCGGAGCTGGACACGGAGCTGGGGCTCACGCTGCAGTTCCTGCACCACTACCCGCCCGGGCAATCGATCCTCTGCGGCACCAGCTCACTGCGGCTCGACCGGGCGGCGCGCTATCTGGCCGCGGCGGGCGCCGCCGGCCCGGCGGTCGAGCGCGAGCACGGCGACGAGCCGGAAGGCGCCGGGCGCCGGGCCCGCCACCGCCGCGAGCTGACCGACGACATGCTCGACGAGGTGCTGGGTCTCTACACGCCGCCGCGCACCGCCGTGCTCGGCCAGCGCGCCTACGTGGCGGCGGCGTTCGCGGTCCCCGCCAACCGGGCGCGAGCCGACCGCATCTACGGCACGCTGATGCGCGAGCTCGGCCGCCTCTGGGGCACCCTGCTGGCGGTGCGCGGCTACTCGCACGGCGAGTCGTTCGTGTCCCGCAACGTGGGGCTGCGGAGCGCTTGGGAGGACGGCCGCTGGCGGGTGCGCATGGTCTTCATGGACCACGACAACCTGACTCTCCCCGGGCGCGGCGAGGACGCCTTCCGCCCGGGCCGGGCGCTCCCCGCGATGGAGCTCGACGAGATCTACGCCTGCGGGAGGGTGCGGCCGAAGGTGCCCTACCAGCCGATCGGCGTCACGGAGTTCCTGGGCCGCATCTACCGCATCGACCGTGCGGATGCGCGCGCCGCCAAGACCGCCCTGCGCCGCGAGCTGGCGGGCGCCTACCACCGGACGCAGGCGGCGGTGCGCCATGACCCACGGCTGGCGGCGCTCTTCCACCCGGAGTTCGTGCGGCGGCTGGGAGACTGGGACGAGGTCGCCCGCCTGCTCGTCGCGACGCCGCCGGGCGGTGAGCTCGACGCCGCCTTCGCGGCGGCGGTGCGCCGCCTGCTCGCCGGCAAGGGGTACCGCGGGAAGCTGGTCGAGGAGCACCTGGCGGCGGCACGGAAGCACGCCGACCAGGTGCGCCGCTTCGCCTTCCTCTGGCGCCGGCCTGCCTCCCGACGCCGCGCCCCGCGGTAGGGGTCGAGAAGCCGGCAGGCGAATCGACAGGAAGATCCCGCCAGGGACTTGCACGGCGATGGCTTCAGCCTTATCCTATTCGCAGTCTTTATAAAGTGGGTTTGCGGACGCTATGCCCTCAAGGGAGGCAGGTATGAACCCTTCTCCATCCCTCTGGCGTACCCCGTTCGTCCTCGTCGTCGTCCTGGCGCTGCTGTTCGCCTCCGGCGCGGCGGCCTATCCCGCCAAACCGGCACCGACCTGCTCGGGCAAGAACACGATCACGGCCTATGTCGTCGCCCTCGACCAGGTCCTGGTCCTGAACCGCTTCGGGTCGAACATGCCGGGTGGCATGATCTACGCCCTGGCGCGCGACGTCTTCCCGAAGGGCCTGAAGCCCGCCGACTACTCCGAGCTGAACAGCTGCCGGTTCGCGAAGCCGCTCAATCCGAACGGCACGCAGACCTGCACGGCGGGGAGCGTCCAGCTGCGCCCCGATCCCAATGCTCCGTCCATGCCCCTCAAGCGGCCGCGGCCGCTGGTGCTGCGCGCCAACGAGGGGGACTGCCTGGAGATCCACTTCGCCAACCTGCTGACCCCGACGGCGGCCCAGGGCTCGCTGCCCCAGCCCGCGACCCGGGCCGCCGGAGTGCACGTCCAGGGCCTCAACTGGGTCGACGGGCCGCAGGACGACGCCTCGTTCGTCGGCAACAACGCTTCGAGCCTGGTGCCGCCAGCAGGCTCCGCGGTCTACGAGCTCTTCGCCGAGCACGAGGGTCCCTACCTCCTCTACAACACCGCGGACGACTGGACGAAGCTTCCCGCGGGCGGCGGCGACGGCGGCACGCTGGCCGAGGGGCTCTTCGGCGCGGTCAACGTCCAGCCGAGCGGCCGGCGCTTCCACCAGGACTGGCAATCGGAGTTCTACCGCAGCCAGGTGAGCGAGCAGGACCTCTGCCTGGCGAGCACCGACAAGGGCGGCGATGCGCTGCGCTGTGAGCGCCTCGCGCCGCACAGCCTGCCGGTGGTGAACTACCAGGCGCTCTATCCGAAGGACCATCCGCGAGCGTACCTGCCCATCCTGAACATGGTGTGCAGCAGCCAGCTGACCAAGCAGGCGATCGAGCAGGGAGTCTGCGCGGAGGGCGAGCTGGTGCACGGCGACCTGACCGCGATGATCACTGGCCGCAGCGAGAAGGACCCGCGGCTGCCGAACCTGCCGCCGCAGCCGCGGGCCTTCCCGGACAAGCCGGCGGACGAGCAGCCGCCGTCCCTGCGGCCGAACTACGCCTACCCCGACCGCTTCCAGCCGTTCCGCGAGTTCACCATCATCTATCACGAGAGCTTCCAGGTGACGCAGGCGTTCGCGACGCAGAGCGCGAACCTCCCGAGCCTGGCGGCCGCGCAGGACAACTTCGGCATCAACTACGGCATGTCCGGGCTCTCGAACGAGGTGCTGGCCAACCGGCTCGGCGGCAATCCGGCGCCCGGCGCCGGCCCGCTCCAGCGGTGCGTCGACTGCAAGTACGAGGAGTTCTTCCTGAGCTCCTGGGCGATGGGCGACCCGGCGATGAACGTCTACCCGCCGGCGAACGCCTGCACTCCGTCGTCGACGTCCCCGGACTGCAGCAAGCCGAGGGCGCTGTACCCGGACGATCCGTCGAACGTCTATCACGGCTACGTGTCCGACCACGTGCGCTTCCGGGTGCTGCACGCCGGCCCCGACCTCCATCACCTCCATCACCAGCACGCGCAGCAGTGGCTGGGCACGCCCAACAGCCCCGACGGCGACTATCTCGACAGCCAGTCGATCGGGCCCGGCTCCGCCTTCACCATGGAGATGGTCTACAACGGCAGCGGCAACGTGAACCAGACGGTGGGCGACTCGATCTTCCACTGCCACTTCTACCCCCATTTCGCCTCCGGCATGTGGTCGCTGTGGCGTGTCCACGACGTGTTCGAGGGCGGCACCATCCTCGGCCCCGACGGCCGCCCCTGCGACCGCCCCTGCCAACCCGGCGCCAAGGCCCGCGAGCGCACCCGCGCCCTGCCGGACGGCGAGATCCAGCAGGGCACTCCCACCGTCGCCCTGGTGCCGCTCCCCACCCTGCCCATGGCGCCGATGCCCGCGGCCGTCCGGCTGCAGGGGGTCTGCAAGAACAAGCCGGCGGTCAACTGCCTCGACGACAAGGACTGCGGCGGCGCGGCCGGGAGCTGCACCGAGATGGGGAGCCGCTACTGCGTGGTCCAGGGCGGCCTCGGCAAGACCCCCGAGGCGTGCGTCTCCGAGTTCCAGACCACCGCCAAGAGCTGGGACCAGGTGCAGCAGACCGCGTACCCGGGATACCCCTTCTTCATTCCCGGGATCGGCGGCTCGCGGCCGCCCCATCCGCCGCTCGACTTCGCCTACGCCTGTGCGAAGTCCGGCAGGATCTGCGATCCGACCATCGCCAAGGATGCGCAGAACCCCAAGGCGGAGGGGCTGCAGGCGGCGGCCACGCGGGCCGTGCAACTGCACCTCCTCGCCGAGCCGCCGCGGCCCGACTACCAGGCGCCGATCTTCCGCGACCAGGTCTGCGCTCCGGAAGAGGGAGCGTGCGAGCCGATGGACGGCGGCTTGCCGCGCGCCGTCACCGCCCAGGGGCCGAGCAGTGATTGGCGGAGCCTGCAGACCACGACACCTTCCTCGGACAGCCAGTACCAGAACCTCGACTTCAGCAAGGAGATCGAGCAGGCGCAGGCGATCGAGCTGCCGGAGGTCGGCACCCAGATCGAGAAGGTGGCGATGAAGGTGCATGCCCGGCGGTTCCACGACACGCAGCTGCCCGATGGCCGCAAGACCGGCATCTGCTCCGACAACCGGGCCCCCTGCACCGCGACCGACCTGGCGCTGTGCGGCAATCCCGCCAAGGCCACCTGCACGCCGGGGCGTATCAACTTCATCCTCAACGGCCTGGGCCCGAAGCCCGGCGCGCCCTATGCCGACCCCTGCATCCGCTTCGACCGCAACGGCGGGCAGCCGAAGAACATGCTGCCCCTCTCCTACCTCGCGGCGGACCTGCAGCTCGACGCCATCTTCAACCGCGAAGGCTGGCACTTCCCGCAGCAGCGCATGCTCTCGCTGTGGGGCGACGTCAAGGACTTCCTCGACCGCAAGAAGCCGCCCGAGCCGCTGTTCATGCGCGTCAACTCCTACGATTGCATGACCTACGTGCTCGCCAACCTGGTGCCCAACGTCTACGAGCAGGACGACTTCCAGGTGCGCACGCCGACCGACGTCATCGGCCAGCACATCCACCTGGTGAAGTTCGACGTCACCTCCTCGGACGGCGCCGAGAACGGCTGGAACTACGAGGACGGTACCTACGGGCCGAACGAGGTGACCGAGCGCATCAAGGCGATCGACAAGGTGGGGGGCATCTACCTGCCGCCGGGCGAGAGCGAACCCGGGGCGCCGTGCCCGAGCGGCAGCAGCGACCAGCGCTGCCTCAAGGCGAAGTACATCAAGTTCTTCGGGCCGGGGCCCGGGGCGGAGCCCAACCCCAGCGGCGCCGAGACCACCGGCGCCTGGCTCGGCTCCCAGGCCACGGTGCAGCGCTGGTACGACGACCCGCTGTACAACAACACCGGCCGCTGCTCGACCGACCTCGATCAACCCTGTACCCTCGGGCAGGAGCTGGCCGGCATCTTCTGCAAGAAGGGTAAGGATGGCAAGCCCGGCACCTGCGAGGCCGACGCCGGATTCTGCTCGGACCTCAAGGATCAGCCCTGCACGCAGGCCAATCTCAGCCGGTGCGGCAGCCCGAAGGCCAACTGCGAGCCGACCCACGACCGCACCATCCGCACCGTCTTCACCCATGACCACTTCGGCCCCTCGACCCACCAGCAGGGCGGCCTCTACGCCGGCGTGGTGGCCGAGCCGAAGGGCTCGGTCTGGCGCAACAACCAGACCGGCGACATCATGGGCGGCTACAACGCCGCGGCCGACCGGAACTACTCGGTGCGCACCGCCACCGAGAACGGCGTCTCGGTCAAGGACGGCGGCCCCACGAGCTGGCAGGCGGTGATCGAGACCCCCCAGGTGGGAGACAGCTTCCGCGAGTTCCTGTTCGAGGTCCAGGATTCGACCCTGCTCTACGCGCCCTTCCAGGTGGATGGCAACCCGATGGCCCTCCTGCGGCCGGACGCCTGCACGAACAACCACTCGGAGCCGTGCGGCTTCTGCTCGTTGACCGGCAGGTGCAGCAACGATCCGAACACGAAGTGCTCGATGCCCCCGTTCGCGGGCACCGTGACGTCCTCCGCCTGCACCGCCGGCGGGACCTGCCTCTTCGGCCTGAATCCCAAGGACGCCAACAAGCCCTACCTGGTCGGCTGCACCCCGACGGATCTCACGTCCTGCGCGCAGCCGAAACTCGAGTCCTGCAACTTCATCCCCGGCGTCCCGTCGCCGGCCTGGACCCCGATCAACGGCGCGACGGCCCAGGTGCAGCAGAACACCCAGAGCGGTCCCATCGACCCCAACCTGAAGGGTAAACCGCCCAACATCAACGTCGAGGCCATCACCTTCCAGGGCTCGACCAACAGCTTCAGCTTCAACTACCGCGACGAGCCGCTCTACCCGCGCATCGACTCGGCGCCGATCTCGCAGACCTCGGTGCCCAAGCCGCTGGCCGGCGCGCGCGGCGACCTTGCCTTCGCCTACAGCTCGTTGCAGTTCTGCCAGGCCAATTCGCTGCAGGTATGCAGTCAGGACGCCCCTTGCCCCGCCGACGACAACTGCGTCAATCGTCCCAACCCGCGCGGCGGGCGCTGCAGCCTGAACCTCAACGAGCTCTGCGACCTGCAGGGCTCGAGCAACACCTGTTCGAGCGGCACGGGAAGCTGCGAGGAGGTGGGCTTCTGCAGCGACAACTACGCCCTCTGCCTCGACGACAACAAGACCCTCTGCGGCTCGACGGCGGCCACCTGCCTGGCGAAGCGCATCAGCATCCCGTACCCGCCGCTGACCGCCGGCATCGAGGAGACGGACCCCTTCACCCCCCTGCTGCGCGGCTACGCCGGCGACGACGTGCAGCTGCGGGTGCTGATCGGCGCCCACATCAACCCGCACAACTTCACCCTCCACGGGCTCAACTGGCTGAACCAGCCCTCCTACGTCGACTCCGGCTGGCGCAACAGCCAGGTGATGGGCATCTCCGAGCACTACAACCTGCTGTTCAAGCTCGATCCGCTCTTCACCCCGCAGGCCGGCGAGGGGACCTCCGGCGCGCCGCTGAAGCCCTGGATGGACTTCCTCTACCAGCCCGGCGCCGCGGCCATCGAGCAGGCGGCCGGAAACTGGGGGCTGATCCGCGCCTACGGCGAGCGCCGCAAGGACCTCTGGCCGCTGCCGCAGAACAACTACAGCTCGGGCACGCCGTTCAAGACGGTGGCGATCTGTCCGGCGGACGCGCCGTCGCGCGACTACACGGTGGTGGCGCTCAGCGCGGCACAGGCGCTCGGCAGCGGTGGGCTGGTGTACAACGCGACGCAGAAGATCGCCGACACGGGAGCCCTGCTGTTCTTCGACACGCAGGATCCCGGTCTCAAGTGCACGGTGCCCAAGGACTGGTCCACCTGCACTTTCAGCGGCAAGCCCGACCCCCTCGTGCTGCGCGCCGCGGCCGGCGAGTGCATCCACGTGAAGCTCTACAACGGCCTGCCCTACGACTCGTCGAAGGCCACCGGCGTCGCCTCCGCGCAGATACAAGTAACGCAGACGAAGACCACCGGCACCACGACGACGACGACGACGCTGAAGCCCTACCAGTCGTACGTCTCGCAGCAGGTCGGGCTGCGGCCGCAGCTGGTGACCGCCGATCCGCGCTTCAGCGACGGCACCAACGCCGGCTTCAATCCGCCGCAGACCGCGGCTCCGGGCAAGAGCGTCACCTACACCTGGTACGCCGGGCACATCGAGCCCGAGTACGTCGACCCTGACAACAACCCGAACAACGACATCAAGACCAGGTACATCCCGATCGAGTTCGGCGCCGCGAACCTGCTGCCGCCCGACCCGCTCAACCAGGCGCTGCACGGTCTCTTCGGCGGCCTGATCATCGAGCCGCAAGGGGCCACCTGGAAGCCCGCTCCCGGCAATCCCACCTCCCCCGTCAACGCGTATGTCCACTACCGCGACTACACCGGGGAGGAGCACGACTTCTACGAGTTCGTGGTCTTCACCGAAGACGACACCAACCTGGCCTCCGCACCGCCGAGCTCTACGGCCGCCGCTTTCGACCTGCTCAACTACTCGACCGAGGTGCTCAAGACCAAAAACACTCCGCCGCGCTGCTGCACCGCGAGCAGCTCGACGACCGGCCTCACCGCGGCCTGCGTGCTCAACACCTCCCAGGTGTTCTGCAACTCCGGCACGGCCTGCGCATCCTGCAGCTTCACCCCGGCGACGCCCACCTTCGTGGCCAGGGTCGGCGCGGAGGTGCGCTTCCGGCTGCTGCATCCCGGCGGCACCAACACCAACGAGGTCTTCGAGCTGGCCGGCCATACCTACCTGCAGACGCCCTACGAGACGCCGCCGGTCCCGGCCGCCGGTTGCGAGGCGCCGACCACCCATACCAACCTTTTCTCCTCCTCGCAGATGGGCGAGAAGAACCTGTGCGGCAGCCTCGAGTTCCTGCCGAAGGAGAAGACCTACGACCAGGCCGGCAAGCGGGTGAAGGAATCGGCCTACCGCGACTACAAGACCTTCTCGTGGGGCGAGTCGCTCAGCGAATGGAAGGCGTCACGGCCGATGCACGGCCCGAGCAACCACTTCGACGTGCTGATCCACGAGGCGGGCGGTCCCTTCCACCGTTGCGGCGACTATCTCTACCGCTCCTATCCGGCCGATCATTTCAATCTCGGCATCTGGGGCATCTTCCACGTCGAGTGCTCGCCGTCGAGCGGGGGCGGGGCGGGCGGCCAGTGAGGGGCAGGCGGCCCGGGGGCCTCGTCCCGGCGGCCGTCCTGCTCGCCCTCGGCCTGTCGGCGGGGGCCCGTGGCGGGCAGGACGCGGCCGGCCCCGCTCCCGGCGTGACCGACCGGGCGGTCGAGCAGGGTGTGGCCGTCGAGCTCTCCATCTCTCCCCTCGCCGCCGGCGGCGGGTCCGTGGCGGCCCCGCTGCGCGAGGGGCAGGACGTCGTCTTCCGCTTCCGCGTATCCGACGCCAACACCGGCCAGCAGCTCGGCGGCCTCTCGCCGGCGGCCTGGCTGGACCTGCCGGCGGCGGCAGAGGTCGGCGTTCCCGGGTGCGCGGCGCGGATCAAGGAGCTCGCCGGCGGCAGCTTGTTCGCGAAGTCCGAGCTCGACCTCGCCTCCTTCTATGTCCTGGCGATGGACGAGGACGCCAGCATCAACGTCATCGATCCGCTGTTCAGCTTCGGCGGCTCGAAGCTCTTCACCTCGATCCCGCTGCTCTCGCCCGGCGAGGACTGGGCGCTCACCGCCGACGGCCAGCGTCTCTTCGTCTCCGAGCCGGACGCGGACCGCGTGGCGCTGGTCGACACCGCCACCTGGAAAGTGACGGCGCAGATCGCGCCGGGGCGCCACCCGACGCGCGTCGCCCTGCAGCCGGACGGCGCGCGTCTCTGGGCGGTGGTGGCGGCGGACGATGGCGCCGACGTGGCGGCGATCGACGCCCGCGAGGCGCGGCTGCTGGCGCGGATCGCCACCGGCAAGGGCCCGCACGACCTCGCGGTGAGCGCCGATGGCGCCACGGTCTTCGTCACCAACGCCGGCGACGGCACGGTCTCGGTGCTCGACGCGCGGCGGCTGGTGAAGCTCGCCGACGTGCGCACCGGCTCCCGGCCAACCGCCATCGCCTACTCGTCACTGGCCGCCGCGGCCTACGTCACCGACGAGCGGGACGGCAGCGTGGTGGCGGTGGACGGGCGGCGGCGCGCGGTGGTGGCGCGCCTGGCGCTGCGGCCGGGAGTGACGGCGATCCGCTTCGCTCCCGGCGGCCGCCTCGGGTTCGCGCTCAACCCGCGGCAGGACGTCGTGCAGGTGATCGACGCCGGCGTGAACCGCGTCGTCACCACCGGCACCGTGCGCCAGCGGCCGGACCAGGTCGTCTTCTCCGACCAACTCGCCTACATCCGCCACCGTGGCAGCGACAGCGTGCTCATGGTGCCGCTGAGCAGCCTGGGCCAGGAGGGCCACCCGCTCGAGGCGGCGGACTTCACCGGCGGCCAGCAGCCCTTCGGCCGCGGCACCCGCCCCAGCCTCGCGGACGGCATCGCGCCGGCGCCCGGCGGGACCGCGGTGCTGGTGGCCAACCCGGCCGACCGGACGATCTACTACTACGTGGAAGGCATGGCGGCGCCGACCGGGTCCTTCCACAACTACGGCCGCGAGCCGCGGGCGGTGCTGGTGGTGGACCGCGGCCTGCGCGAGAGGCAGCGTGCGGGCACCTACGAGACCACCGCCCGCCTGCCTGGCGCCGGCCGCTACCGCATCCCGTTCTTCCTCGACGCGCCGCGCGTCGTCCACTGCTTCGAGATGGAGGTGGCGCCCGATCCCGAGCTCGCCGCGGCGCGCCTGCGGACGGCGCCGGTCCAGGTCGAGCCGCTCGCCGCCGAGCGCCGCGTCACGGCGGGGAGCCGGGTGCGCGTGCGCTTCCGCCTCACCGACCCCGCGAGCGGTTCGCCCGCCACCGCCGTGGGCGACCTGGTGATGATGGCCTACACGGTGAGCGGCGGCTGGCAGGCGCGCGCCCTCGCCAGCGAGGTCGGGGAGGGGATCTACGAGGCCGAGTTCGTGCCTCCGGGCGCCGGCATCTATGCCGTGGTGGTGGAGTGCCGGTCGCACCGCCTGCCGTTCCACCTCTCGCCGCGGCTGCTGCTGGAGGCGGCGGCCGCCGCCGCGCCTGCGCCGGCCAGGCCGGCGGGCAACCGGTAGACCGCGGCGGCGTGCGGTCCAGGGTGGCTCGCATCACCCGAGGCCCCCTCCCCGGCAGCTCGACGGCGCGCGGCAAGAAGGCCGAGGCATGCTGATCCGCTGGTCGATCTGGGGTCCTTCGGTGCCCGCAGACCTCGAGTTGCTGGGCGTCAGCGTGGCAAGCTTCCGCAAGCATTTCGGGAACGGCGCGCGTTACCTCGTGTCGACGGACTCTCCCGGCGCGGTCGCCGCTCGAGTAGGCCGCGGAGTCGAGGTGTGCGCCTACTCCGAGCTCGCGAATCCCCTCTTCCAGGTCTTTGATGAAGCCCCCTGGGCGAAGTGGTGTCCCAGTGCGCGCCTGGCGCCGGGAGAGACCGAGATGCTGGTGGATTCGGACGTCTTCCTGCTCGCTCGGCCAACCGAGATCTTTGCTGCGCTCGCAGCTCCAGAGCGGTACGATTACTGCGCTCTCCGCGAGTATCTCGGCGCGCGCTTGCAACGCGGCCGGTTCGCGCCGAGAGTGCCGGCATTCATGCCCTACATCAATGCAGGCTTCTTCGTCCAGGCGGCGGCGGCCGACATCTCCCAGGCGCTGCTGGCCGAGTTCGACTGGTGGCGGGCCACGGTCGCTCCGGACAAGGCAACCTTTCACGACGAGCAGGGGGCCCTCACCGCGGCCCTGGCCGGCCCCTTCCGGGCGGGCAGGGTTTACCTGCTGCCCAAGGACCGTTACCGCATCGTGAGTCCAAGGAGCAACAAGCGGCTGCGGAGCCTGCGGGGGACGGTGCTGCTGCATGCCACGTGGCCGGCTCATCCTGCCTACCACCAATTCAAGCCTTACATCACCAGGGTCACGAGACCCGCGGGCCGTCAAGGCAGCTGACCGACCGGTTCGAGGCGAGGGCGGCACCTCCTCGCCTCATCGCGGGGCGCGGGCGTTCCAGTTCTCGCGCCAGCGGGAGGTCGGGTCCGGGGCGGGCTTCTCGTACCAGGTCGCCTGCATGCTCTTGAAGTCCGCGAGGCGAGGCCGGACGGCCTCGTCCCAGAAGGCCTCCACGTCGTCGAAGGTGCGCAGGCGGGACGGGCGCAGCGGGTCCCAGGCGGCGAGCAGCTCGCGCAGCTTGCCGCCGAGCCAGGCCACCTGGGAAGCGATCATCCGCCGGCCGGCCGCCAGGTCCGCCGCGTCGGCATCCGCGCCCTGGGCGAAGCGGGGGCCGGCGCCGGTGGGCGGCGCCAGCCTGGAGAGATCCACGCAGTCCGGCTCGAGCGCCCAGAGCTGCGAGGTCTCCACCTTGCCGGCGTGGTCGCCGTCGGCGCCGTCGCCCGGGAAGCCGGGGCGGTTCGCGGCAAAGTCCGGGAGGCCGTGAAGGCGCACGCGGACGTGCGGTTGCAGCCACTCGACGAGGCTCTCGAGATCCTGGTAGTTCGGGCCGTAGTGACCGGTCAGCAGGATGGCGGCGTGAAAGCCCAGGACCTCGGCGGCGCGGACGTGGTAGCAGACGCTCTTGAAGTGGACCCAGGGGGGGACCGCGGTGAGCCACGGCCGTGCCTCCCCGATCTCGCGCTCGGCCCAGATCGCATAGCCTCCCAGCTCGTGGACGTGCCAGAAGTCGGCGGGCGCCACGACGCCGCCGTGCCGCCGCGCGGCCCGCACCGCGAGCCCGTGCGCCTTCAGGCCGTCGAGCCCGAGGGCGCAGTGCGGCCCGTGCGGCTCGCACAGGCCGTAGGCGAACCACGCGGCCGGGCACTCCGCGAACGCCGCCTCGAGCTCGGCCGGCAGCATCCGCTCCCAGCGCACCTCCCGCGCCGCCCGCCGCCGTCCGCTTGCCATGAGTGCCTCCTCGAGGGGTAGTGGGTCGCGGGCAAGCTTACGAGGTTGCGCGGTAGAATCCAACCGAATCTTCTTGTCTTGCACGACTCGTCTTTCTCGACTCGTCCCGCTCGACCGCCGCGATGACGCCAGGCACGCTCAGCGACGCACAGCGGCAGCTCTTCGCCTCCCAGGGCTACCTCGTGGTGCCCGGCGCCCTGGCGCCGGCAGAGCTGGCGGCGGTGCGCCGGGCCGCCGACGAGGCCGAGCGGCGCTGGCGGGCCGACCCCGGCCTGTCGGGAGTGCGCCGGCCCGACCTCGAGCAGGTCCTCGGGATCATGGAGCACGACCCGGTGCTCTTCGACCTGCTCGAGCACCCGCGGGTGTTCCCGCTGGTGCGCGAGCTGCTCGGCCCCGACCTCATGATGCTCGACCACGACTACTTCATCACCCCGCCGGGCGCCGAGATCCCGCAGGGCTGGCACTTCGATTTCGATCTGCCGGCGGTGGATCATCCGCGCTCGCGGCTGGCGGTCAAGGTCTTCTACGTCCTCGAGGACATCCCCCCCGACGGCGGCGCGACGCTGGTCCTCCCCGGATCGCACCTCGCTCCAGGCGGCACGCGGCTCCCCAACTCCGAGGTGCCCGAGGAGCTTCCCGGCGCCGTGGCGCTGGCCCTGCCGGCCGGCACCGCCTACCTGATCAACGACCGCATCTATCACTCGGCGGGCAACAACCGCTCGCAAGTCCATCGCCGCCTGCTGATCTACACCTACGGCCACAAGTGGATGCGCATGTGGGACGAGTACCGGCCGTCGCCGGCCCTGGCCGCGGCGGCCGCCACCCCGGGACGTCGCCAGCTGCTCGGCCTCACCGATCCCTACGCACCGCCCGCGTATTCCTCCCCCTCCCCGTCTTCCGCCGTGCCTGCGCCCCCTGCCGTACCCGCTTCTTTCGCCCTACCCGCGTCTCCCGCCGTACCCACGTCCCCCGCCGTGCCCGCGCCTCCCGCCGTGCCCGTGCCTCCCGCCGCGCCCGCTTCTTTCTCCTTGCCCGCATCCCCCACCCCACCGGCGCCCCTCGCGATGACCGCCGAGCAGCGGCGCTCCTTCGCCGCGAACGGCTACCTCGTGCTCCCCGGCGTGCTGCCGCCCGCCGAGCTGGCCGCGGTACGCCGCGCCGCCGACGAGGCGGAGGCCCGCTGGCGCGCCGACCCCGACCTGCCGGGCACCCGCATCCCGGAGTTCGTCGAGATCGCCGCCATCATGGAGTATGGCCCGCTGCTGTTCGACCTCGCCGAGCATCCGCGGATTTTTCCCCTGGTCCGCGACGCGCTGGGTCCCGACGTCGCGCTGATCGATCATGCCTACTACATCACCCCGTCCGGCGGCCGGATCGACGGCACCGCCTGGCACACCGACGTGCGCACCCGCGTCCGCGGCGTGCATCATGCCGGCTCCACGATGATGGTCCGAGCGATGATCGCTCTCACCGACATCGCCCCCGACGGCGGCGCCACCCTGGTGCTCCCCGGCAGCCATCTCCAGCCCGACGACACCCCGATCCCGGCGCCCGCTACGCCCGAGGAGATGCCCGGCGCCGTGCCGCTGGCCTGCACCGCGGGCTCGGCCTACTTCTTCAACGGCAACCTCCTCCACGCTCCCGGCAACAACCGCGGCCCCGTCACCCGCCGCGTCCTGCTGTACAACTACGGCCACAAATGGATGCGCATGTGGAGCGGCCACGACCCCTCGCCGCGCCTGGCCACCGCCGCCCGCACCCCCATGCGCCGCCAGCTCCTCGGCCTGACCCCGCCCTACCGCGGCCCCGACGCCGACCTCGAGGCGGGGAGCGCCTAGGTGGAGACCCTTACCGGGAGACGCTTCCTCATGAAGACGGTCACACTCCTCCTCGTCTCTCTCGCCGCCGCGCTCCCCGCCGGCGCCGCCGTGCCACCGGACCTGGCCGCCCTGGCGAAGCAGATCGAGGCGTTCCCGTCGACGCGGGGCCGGCAGAGCGACGGCGCGCGGCTGGCGCGCCTGTTCGACCTCTATTGGGCCGCGCGCATGCGCGAGCTCCCCGACGAGGCGACCTACCTCGGATACCCGGGCGTCGACGACCGCCTGCCGGACCTCTCGCCGGCGGGGCTCGCGCTGCTCCATCGCCTCTCCCACGTCGAGCTCGCGGCGCTCGACTCGATCGACTCGGCGCGACTGTCGCCCCCGGAACGCCTGAATGCCGAGATCCTGCACCGGCGGCTGGTCCTCGAGATCGAAGGCGAGCGCTTTCACAGCTTCGACCCCTGGCACGACGACTATCAGCTCGTCGATCCGATGAACGACCGGATCGTCTCCGCGCTCGACCTCCTGACCGCGATGCCGTCGCGCACCGTCGCCGACTACGAGGCGATGCTCGCCCGGCTGCGCGCCTTCCCCGCCTTCGCGGACCAGGGGATCGAGCGGCTGCGCGAGGGCGCGCGCCTTGGCATCACCCCGCCCCGGATCACGCTGCGCAAGGTGCCCGAGGCGGTGCTGGCGTACATTGCGAAGGAACCGCTCCAGGGCCCGGTCCTGCAGCCCTTCCGCCAGATCCCGGAAACGATCCCGCCGCCCGAGCGCGCACGCCTGCGGACGGAGGCAAGCGAGCTCTTCGCGAACCAGGTCGTCCCGGTGCTCAGGAAGCTGCAGGACTACCTCGCCCGGAGCTACGTGCCCGCGGCGCGCGAGACGATCGCCATGCGCGACCTTCCCGATGGCGCGGCGTGGTACGCGTGGCTCCTGCGGTACAACACGACCACCGATCTCACGCCGGAGCAGATCCACGAGCTGGGGCTCGCCGAGGTGCGGCGCATCCGCGGCGAGATGGACGCCGTGATCGTCTCCACGGGGTTCCACGGCGGCTTCGGCGCTTTCACCGACAAGCTGCGCAGCGATCCGCGCTTCTACTACGACAAGCCCGAGGACGTCGTCGCCGGCTATCGCGAGATCGCCAAGCGGATCGACCCCGGCCTGCCCGGGCTGTTCGGCCGCCTGCCGCGGATGCCGTACGGAGTCAAGGCGATGGAAGGCCCCACCGCGACGTGGCCGTCAGCGCTGTACGAGGCGGGCTCGCCGGCCGGCGGGCGACCGGGCTGGATGCTGGTCAACACCTACGACCTGCACGCGCGCCCCAAGTGGGGGATGGAGAGTCTCGCGGCGCACGAGTCCGTTCCCGGTCATCACCTGCAGATCTCGCTCGCGGACGAGCTCACCGATTTGCCGCCATGGAGGCGGGCCGCCACCTACCCGGCCTACTCGGAGGGGTGGGCATTCTACGCCGAAAGCCTCGGCGGCGAGCTCGGGCTCTACCAGGACCCCTACTCCAAGTTCGGTCAGCTCAACAACGAGATGTGGCGCGCCATCCGGCTGGTCGTCGACACCGGCCTGCAGACGAAGGGATGGACGCGCCAGCAGACGATCGATTACTGCCGCGCCAACTCCGCGAAGACGGCGCTCGAGATCGAGAACGAGGTCGATCGCTACATCGTGCAGCCCGGCTCCGCGCCGGCCTACAAGATCGGCCAGCTAGAGATCCGGCGCCTGCGTCGCGAGGCCGAAGCGGAGCTCGGACCGCGCTTCGACGTCCGCGCCTTCCACGACCATGTGCTCGGGAGCGGCCCGCTGCCGCTCGATCTCCTCGCGCAGAGCGTACACGACTGGGTGGCCTCGGTGGGTGGGCGGGCTTCGGGCGTGCCCTGTCACGCCGCGAACGGTGCTGCACAGCAACTATTGGCGCACGCCGTCTCGCTTCCGCGCGATCACAATCTAGCTGACTCTTCGCTTGCGGGTGAGCGGCAGGTCCAGCTCCACGCGGTCATACATCACTTTCGGCGTGATCCGTCCGCGCTCGCCGCGTTCGAGGAGGACGAGCCCGTGGCCCTCCATGGTGCGCAAGGTGCGCGACAGGTTGGATTTGGCCTTGCCGGTGAGCCGCGCCAGCTCGTCGAGCGAACCCGGTGCCTTCTCGGCAATCACGCGCAGCAGCTCGCGATTGCCGGCCGACAGGACCTTGGCGAAAGACTCCGTCGAGGTGAACCAGACCTTCGGCTCGTTCGGCGCGATCCGCCGCTCGCCGCGTGCCACGGCCATGGTGCGCGCCTTCATCTCCTCATAGCTGGCGATACCCACTCTCAACGTGGTCATGGGATCACTCCTCTTTCTCGCAACACCGCGTCCACCGTGCTCCAGAAGTCCGCGAGGAGGGTCGCCGCGCCGCGATACTCATAAGCCCTGATCGTCCGTAGCCGATGACGATGGTCCTGCGGTCCGCCGCGCTTCTGCCCGGCCACGGGATGGGCGTTGTCGAAGCCGACCAATCGCTCGCCATTAGGCCCATGGAGCGTGAGCGAATAGTCGATGCCGTGCGGCTTCTCCGGCGATACCGGCACTTGCCTGACGGCGAACCGGACCCAGTGACCGCCCTCCGGGTCCACCACGAGAACCTGCCCATCGAGGTCCAAGAGCACCTCGAAAACAGGATCACCCGCCTTCGTCACCCCATACTGTTATCACACTGAAACAACTCTCGCAAGCGCGCCCCTTTGGCGCCTACTGTTCGACGAATCGAATCAGGACCCTCATCGAGCAGATGTCTCTCGAACGGGGATCAACCAGGCGCGGACGGCCGGTCTGGCTCACTCCCCTGCCGGAAGGAAGCTCAGGGCCTGCGTGGTGTTGCCCAGCCATCCGGGGACGAGTCGGGCGGCGCCGAAGAGGCCGGGGAGCGGCCAGGTGCGGAAGCGCTCGCACCAGAGGAGCTCGCCGCCGTCGAGGTCGTAGAGGCGCAGCTCGTTGCGGTCGGCCAGGGCGAAGGCGTAGACGCTGCCGGCGATCTGCTGCGCGTCGTGCAGCCAGCGCGAGCCGACCGCAAAGCGCCGCGCGATCTGGCCTGCCGGGGTGAGGAAGGTCAGCGCGCCGGCGGGGCTGTCGGCGAAGTAGACTTCGCCGTCGGCGCTCAGCCGCGCGCCGTGGCAGCCGACGAAGCCACGGCCGATCTCGGCGTAGGCGCCGGTCGCCAGGTCGAGCAGGCCGATCGCCCCCTGGATCAGGGTCGAGACGACGACGCGCGATCCGCCGGCGCGGTGCGCCGCGTTGACGTGCGTGGCCTGCGCCTCGTCGGGGATGGCGTGGCGGCGCAGGTCCGTGGCGGCGCCCAGCTCGTATCCCTGGCCGTACAGGGCCGCCGGCAGCCGCACCGTGGCCTCCACCTCGCCGCGCTCGAGATCGCAGACCAGCACCGCGTCGGCGGACGCGCACGACAGCGCCGCCCGCCCGTCCCCCAGCGGCTCGACCGTGTGCAGGCCGGCAAGGTGCGGATGCTCGCAGCGCCAGACCGTCGCGCGATCCGCGGCGGTGAGGCGCCGCAACCGGTCGATCGGCGCGCGCAGCCGCCAGCGCTCCAGCCGGTGCTCGTAGCCGACCAGCAGCTCGTCGGCGCCGAGCAGGGCGACATGCTGGATGCGGTCGCGGCTGCGCAGCCGTCCGAGGCGCTCGAGGCGCACTCGCCTCCGCCCCGGCGCCGCCCCGCCGCCGTCCCCGCCGCCTTCGCCGCCCTCGCCGCCCTCCACGATCACGCGATAGAAGCTGACGGCGCCGCTGTAGAGCGCCCGCGCCGGCGGCAGGCCGTGGAACGGCGGCAGGTCCCGCAGCCGCCCCGGGTCGGCGAAGCGGCGATTCAAGAACTCCACCGAGCAGCGCGCCAGGTTGGCCTTGCGGCTGGAGTGGGTGAGCGCGAGGATGCCCAGCGTGCGGCCGGCGCACCGCGGCCCACCCCCCGGCTCAAGCGGCATGGCGCCGGCGGCTGCGGTGCACTCGATCGATGACTTGCAGGTAGCTGCCGACCACCGCCTCCGGGGCGCAGAGGGCGGCGACCCTGGCGCGCAGCCGGTGGCCCCAGGCGGGACCGGCGGCGGCGAGCGCCCGGCGCAGCGAGGCGATGTCCGGCACCTCGCCGGCGCCGTCGAGGAAGAGGATCTCCTCGGCGAACAGCTCGGGCAGCGCCCCGACCCTGGTCGCGATCACCGGCACGCCCAGCAGCCCGGCCTCCACCACCACCATCGGGAAGCCCTCGTGCTGCGACGCGACGACCAGCGCGTCGACGCTGCGCAGCAGCGTTCCGAGGTCGCGCCTCGGGGGGAGGAAGCGGACTCGCCCGCCGAGGCCCCGCGCCGCGGCTTGGCGCGCCAGCTCGGCGGCGGTGAGCAGCGGCGAGTCGAGCGCCTGCAGCGCCAGGTTGCAGTCGAGCGCTTCCAGGCTCTCGATCAGCCAGGCGACGTTCTTCAGCGGCACCAGGCGCCCCGCCCAGCCCAGGGTCTTGCGCCCGGCCGCGCCGACCGCCGGCGCGAACAGCTCCTGGCGCGGGCCGCGCAGCCGGGCGAGCGAGCAGGTGTTCGGGATGAAGACGGCGCCCGGAATCCGCCTCGCCACCGCCGGCGAGACGCACACCACGGCGTCGAGGACCCGCCGCCAGCGCCGCGCGAAGCCGGGGCCGTCGGCCCGGCGCTCGGTGTGCACGACGCGGATCGACCCCGGCCGGGAGCCGCACGCGGCGAGCGCGGTCAGCGCCGCCGGGACGCTGTTGACCACGCCGTACCACAGCACGACGTCGGCGGCCGCGAGCCGCGGCCGCAGCTGCCAGCGCTCGCGGACGAAGGTCACGGGGCCGAAACGCTCCACCAGCTCCTCGCGCACCGTCGGCGCGCCGCCGGTCGCGGCGTTGTCGAGGGCGCAGACCTCCAGCGCGACCTCCCGCCGCAGACCCTCGGCGATCTCCATCATCGCGGTCTCGCCGCCGCCGAGCAGGACGTGCGGCAGCACCAGGCAGAGGCGCGGCTCGGGCATCTGTCGATAGATTAAGATAAAACCCCTTGCTGCTCTACATCGTCCGCCACGCCGAGCCCGCCTACCCGGACGACGCGCTGACCGAGCGCGGGCACGAGCAGGCGCGCGCCCTGGCGCGGCGGCTGGCGGCCGCGGGGCTCGACCGGGTCTACAGCTCGCCGCTGCTCCGCGCGTGCGAGACCGCGCGCTACACGGCCGAGCGGCTCGGCCTCGCGCTCGAGATCGAGCCCTGGACCCGCGAGCTCGAGGACTGGTGGGTCCGCGGCGACGACGGCGCCGAGGTCCCGGTCTGGCAGGTCGATAGCGCCGCCAGCCGCGCCCTGGCGCCGCGCCTGCGGCTGGACGACTGGCACCGCTTCCCGCCCTTCGACGCGCCCTGGCTGCGCCGCGGCTTCGCCCAGCTCGGCCAGGACGCCGACGCCTTCGCCGCCCGGCACGGCTATGTGCGCGACGGCGCCGGCTACCGCGCGACCGGCGGCGGGCCGCGCAGCGCGGCGGTCTTCTGCCACGGCGGCTTCGCCCTCACCTGGCTGGCCCACCTGCTGGCGATCCCGCCGCCCCTGGTCTGGGCAGGCTTCACCCTGCTGCCCGGATCGGTGACGACGGTGCTCTTCGAGGGGTTGCCTGGAGACCGCGCCGTGCCGCGCTGCCACGGCCTGGGAGACGTGACCCACCTCGAGCCGCCCGCAGAGCCACCCGCAGAGCCGCCCGAGGCGCCGCCCTAGCCCGGAGGCCAGGCGTCACCGGCGGCAGGCCGTCATGCCCCCACCTGCCCCGCTGCCGCCCCCGCCGATGCGGCCAGCTCCCGTTCCCGCGTCCGCACCCGCGGCAGGATCTCCTGGCCGAAGCAGGTCACGGCCTCGTGGTTGCCCCAGCTCGAGAGGATGATCTGCGACACCCCGACCCGGCGGTACTCCATGATCGCGTCGGCGATCTCGTCGGGGGTACCCACCAGGCAGACGGCCGAGGGGCCGCGGCTGGCCACCGCGCCGGTCCACAGACAGGGCGTCGGCCAGTGCGCGTCGTCCGCGGCCCTGGCGAAGGCGTCGTGGATCGATTCCGAGTCGCTGCCGCGGACGAACACCTGGCGCACCCAGCCCTCGCCGCCCTCGCCGCTCGCCGCCAGCAGGGCGGCGGCCGCGGCCAGCGCCTCCTCGCGGCTCGGCCGGGCGATCAGCGAGAGGCGCACGCCGACCTCGACGCCCTGCCCGCGCAGGGCCGCCGCCTCGTCGCGCAGCTTCTCCGGCGCATCGCCCAGGCGCAGCCAGCAGTCGGCGTGCCGCGCCGCGATCTCGCGGGCGAGCGCCGAGCCGCCGCCCAGGTAGATCTCCGGCGCCCGCCGCTCCGCGGAGACGAAAGGCGTCCCCAGCCTGCCGCCCTCGACGCGGTAGTACTTGCCCGCGAAGTCGACCGGCCCGTCGCCGCGCCAGAAGGCCCGGCAGATGGTCAGGAACTCGTCCGAGCGCTGGTAGCGCTCGTCGTGCGACAGGAAGTCGCCGTAGGAGCGCTGCTCCTCCTGGGAGTGGCCGACCACCATGTTGAGGCTGACCCGGCCGCCGGTGAGCGCCGCCAGCGTGTTGACCTGCTGCACGAAGCCGGTCGGCGCGATCAGCCCCGAGCGGTAGGCAAGCATGAAGCGGATGCGCCGCGTGGCGGTGCCGAGCGCGGCCACCAGCGGCACCGGATCGGGCATGTAGAAGCCGCAGGCCATGAGCAGCGAGTCGATGCCGTGCTGCTCGGCCAGCCGGCAGAAGGCGAGATGGGACGGCAGGTCGGGCAGGGCGCGGGCGGCGACCCCGGGCGGCGGAGGCGTGCTCGCCGCCCCAGGCTCCTCGCCCGCCAGCGGCAGCCGCCAGTGAAACCGCAGCCCGCCCGGCGCCGATGTGCCGCCGCCGCCGCCGCCGTCCATCGCTCCTTCCTCCCGGCCGTGGTGAACTGAATTCGAAGTACTATCATCGACAGTAACACAAGGCGGAACGCGGTGACCCTGAGATTCCACTGGAGCCTCTCCCAGGCGGGAGACCCCTGGCGCAAGACCCAGGCGCCGTCGGCGCAGTCGGGCGTTCCCGACCTGGCGGCGCAGATCGCGCTCTGCCGCCTGGCGGAGCGGAGCGGCGTCGAGTCCCTGCTGCTCGCCTTCGGCTTCGCCCGCCCCGACCCGATGGTGCTGGCGAGCGCGATCGGCGCCGCCACCGAGACCGTCACCCTGATGGTCGCCTGCCGTTCCGGGGTGATGCAGCCGGCGCTCTTCGTGCAGCAGGTGAACACGGTCTCGGCGCTGACCGGCGGCCGGATCTCGATCAACATCGTCGCCGGGCACTCGCCGCACGAGCACGGCTACTACGGCGACTTCCTGCCCCACGACGAGCGCTACGAGCGCACCCGCGAGTTCCTGGCCGTCTGTGCGGCCTTCTGGCGGCGCGACGGCGAGGTGGCTCACCGCGGCCGCTACTACCAGGTCGAGAGGGGCAGGCTCGGCACGCCGTTCGTCTCATCCCGCCGCGCCGCGCCGGAGATCTTCCTCGGCGGCAGCTCGCCGCAAGCCGAGGCGGTGGCGGTCGAGCACGCCCACTGCCTGCTGCGCCACCCCGACGCCCCGGACCGGCTGCGGCCGCGCGTGCAGCCGATCGTCGAGCGCGGCACGGCGGTCGGGCTGCGCGTCGCCCTGCTGGCGCGGCCGACCCGCGAGGAGGCGCTGGCGGACGCCGCGAGCCTGCTCGAGATCGCTAGCCGGAAGGCCGGCGCCAGCCGCAGGGAGTTCGTCGCCAGGACCGACTCGGTCGGCTTCCGTTCCACCCTGGCCCTGGCCGAGGACGCGGAGTCCGCGTGGCCGGCGCCCTGGCTGTGGACCGGGCTGGTCCCCTACCTCGGCGAGGTCTGCCTGGTGGGCTCGGCCGACGACGTCGCCGGCGCCCTGCTCGACTTTGCCGGCGCCGGCATCAGCCAGTTCCTCTTCTCGGGCTGGCCGGACGAGCGCGAGATGCGCTTCTTCGGCGACGAGATCCTGCCGCGGGTGCGCCGGCTCGAGTCCGCCGCCGTCGCGGCCGCGGCAGGGCCCGGCCCCGGCGCCGCCGCTCAGGGCTTGTAGAAGGACGGATCGAAGCCCTGGCCGAGCAGCGCCTTGCCGATCGTCGCCAGGATGTGGTCGTCGTTGTCGTGCCGGATGTACAGCGACAGGTCGCGGTAGATGCGCTCGACCGGGTTGGAGCGCATCAGCATCCGCGCGCCGCAGGCGCGGATGGCGTGGCCGACCGTCTCCTCCGCCAGGTGCTCGATCAGGTGGCGGGCGCGGCTGCCGGCCAGCTGGGCCTCCTGCCGGCGCCCCTCGTCCCACAGCCGGGCCACGTGGCGCAGCCAGAGGTGCGCCGTCTCGACGTGGATCGACATGCGGGCGACGCGCTGCTGCACGTAGGGGTCCTCCCCCTTGCCCTGCGCCGCCAGGTAGAGCAGGGCCTGGTCGTAGGCGGCCTCGGCGGCGCCGAGGAAGCTGGCGGCGTAGTGGGGGATGAACGCGGTCTGCCAGCCGTCGCGGAGATAGCAGCCCGGCTCGCCGATGCGCTGCGACTCCGGGATGAAGGTGCGCGTGAAGCGGACGAGATGGCTCACCGTCGCGCGCATCCCGATCGGGTCCCACCAGGAACGGTCGATCTCGACGCTGGGGTCCGCCAGGTCGCAGGCGAGCATCAGCAGGGTCTCGGGCGAGTCGGCGTGCCGCGCCCCGCCGGGCCCGCTGGTGTTGACCAGCAGGATCGCCCACTGCGCGCCGCCGGCGCTGGTCGAGAACGCCTTGCTGCCGTCGACCACCCAGCCCCCGGGCACGGCGGTCACCCGCGTGCCGAAGCGCACGGCCTCGCCGGGCGCGGGCGCCTGCGGCTCGCCGCTCCAGGCGACCCACTTCTCGCCCCGCTCGACCACCCCCGCGAACCAGCGCCGCCGCTGCTCCTCGCTGCCCAGGGCGTCGATCAGCACCAGGGAGTTGGCGTGCCCTTCCCAGCAGCGGGCCAGGGAGAGGTCGGCCTTGGCCAGCTCCTTGGTCATCATCCAGAGCGTGAAGGCGTCGCCGCGCACCGGCCCCAGCCCGAGGCCGCCATGCTCCCGGGGCACCGCGGCGCCCAGCAGGCCGGCCGCGAACAGGTCGTCGAAGTCCTCGGCGGGAAAGCTGGCCGTGCGGTCGTAGTGCGCTGCGCGCGGCGCCAGCCGCTCGCGCGCCAGCTTGGCGACCCGCTCGACCAGCGCGCGCCGCTCGAGGCCGAGGTCGAGATCGAGCTTCATGCGCGGGAGGCCGACTCGGCCGGCTGGTAGAAGTGATCGCGGCCGAAGTAGCTCGAGCGGCCGCTGCCGTCGCGGAAGACGCTGTAGCAGTCGACGACGAGCAGCCGGCGGTTGAGGTACGCGGCCAGCAGGACGTCGACGAAGCCGAATCGGTAGCGGGCGGTGAAGGCGACCGCCGCCGCGCCCTCGACGCCCTCGACGCCGCCGGCGAAGGCGTCGCCTTCCGTCTCCCCCCAGTCCTGGGGCGCGGGCGACGAGGCGCCGAAGGCGCGCACCGCCAGCCGTCCGCCGCGGCCGGCCACGACCACGCGGACCAGGCCGCGGGTCGCCGCGTCGAAGCTCACCCAGGTCCCCAGCAGCGGGGCGGTGTCGACGGCGGGCGTCGCGGAGCCCGGCGCGGCCGATCCGGGCGCAGCCGACCCCGCCGCGGCGTCCCGCGGCGCGTCTCTGGCGCGGGTGAGGCGGAGGGGCTGCGGCATGCTCGAACCTGGTGTCCCCTCACTAGCGATGGAAGAACTCGCGGGTGAAATAGCTCGCGCGGCCGCTGCCGTCCTTGAAGGCGTTGAAGGTGTCGAGCACCAGGATGCCGCCCTTCATGTAGGCGGCGAGCAGCGTCTCCATGAAGCCGAAATCGTAGACCGCGCTGAACGCCATCGCGTCGGGCGAGCCCACCGCGGCGGCGTAGGGCACGGCCGGCCGCTCCCCCCAGTCGCACGGGGCGGGCGCGCAGGCGCCGAAGGCGTGCACGACGAACCCGCCGCCGCGCTCGGCCAGCTCGAGCTTGACGACGCTCTCGGTCGCCTTGTCGGTGGCCCACCAGGTCCCGAGCAGCGGCGCGACGTCGATCTCGCCGGGCGGCGCCGCCCCGAGATCCCCGGGCTGGTCGTCGGCCCGCACGGATTGCAGCCTGGTCATCGCTCCGCGCCCTCCATCGGCACGCCATGGAACGTCGAGTCGCCGAGTGCGGAGAGCGTAGCATGGAGCGAGACGCCGCCGCGCTCGAGCAGGGCGCGCGCCGGAGCGCCCGGCATCCGACGCCCCGTCATCAGCTGGAACTGGCGCTGCGCCTCGACCAGCAGCACCTCGCGGCCGTCGATCGCCGTGTGGCCGCGCGCCGCGCTGGCCGCGACCAGCGGCGTCGCCTCGGCGGCGGCGGCGTACGGCAGATCGACCAGCACCGTCCCGTCGCCCAGCTCGGCGGGGCGGAACGGCCACTCCTCGCCGGCACCCGTGCAGGGCGTCGCGTTGACCACCAGCGAGTAGCGCCGGGGGGCGAAGGCCGCGAGCGGCACGAAGGGGAGGCCGAGCAGACGCGCCGCCAGCTCGCCGCGCTCGCGGCCGCGATTGACCAGGGTCACACTGGCGCCCGCCTGCTGCAGCCCTGCCGCTGCCGCGCGGCCGGCGCCGCCGCAGCCGACGACCGCCGCCTGCCGGCCGGCGAGCGCCACGCGGTGGGCGCCGAGAGCGGCCACCACGCCCAGCGCGTCGGCGGTGTCGGCCCGCCAGGACCCGCCCCGGCGCAGCATGGTGTTCGCGGCGCCGGCCCGGCGGGCGAGCGGGGTGGCGCTGCCGGCGGCGCCCAGCGCCGACTCCTTGTAGGGAGCGGTCACGGTCAGGCCGCAGAGCGGCATCCCGAGCGCCGCCAGCCCGGCCGCGGCCGCCTCCAGGAAAGGCGCGAAGCTCTCGACCTGGAACGGCAGGTAGAGCGCCTGCAGCTCGAGCCGGCGGTAGGCGTCGTTGTGCAGGCGCGGCGACAGCGACCGGCCGACCGACCGGCCGACGATGCCGAAGAGCCGGCGCACCCGCGGCAGGGCCGGGAAGCCGAAATCGCCGACCAGCTGCGCCGCCCCGAACGCGCCGTCGCCGTCGATGCCGTCCGCCACCCCGGCGAAGACGACGGGCGCTCCGAGCATCGGCGCCAGCAGCCGGCTCCAGGAGCCCGCCGCGCCGGTCGCGTAGGCGGTGACGTCCGAGCGGGCCAGCGCCGGCAGGAGCGCGAGCGGCGCCAGCGCCTCCGCCGCGCTGCCGGCGTGGACCCCGAGGCGGTAGAGGCGGGCCGCGGTGCCGGCCAGCTGCGCGAACCGCTGGCGCAGCTCGCCGCCGGCGGCAGGTCCGCCGCCGTGCCAGGAGATCAGGCGCCGCGACGCGGGCAGCCGCGCCAGGACTCCCGGGCCGAGGTCGCGCGCGCCCTCGAGGTCGACCAGGTCGTAGCGCGCCGCCGCCGCCGCCAGGCGCGCCTGGCGCCGCGCGGGGTCGCCGGCGTCGCCTCCCCCCTCCGCGGCGCTGCGCAGTGTGTAAAGGAGGTCGCCGGAGAAGTGCCCGCGCAGCCAGTCGGGGTCCAGGTCCCCGACCCGGTCGGCCCGCACCTCGAGGCAGCGCACCGCCGCCGGCAGCGCCCGGATCTCCCTGCCGTCGGCCGACGGCGGCACGGTCAGCGCGGCGATCAGGGCGGCCTCAGGCATCGAGCGCCGTCCCGGGGGCGCTAGAATGTCGCCCGCGACGTCCACGACCCCATGCGCTTCCGGCTGCCGCGGCCTTCCGGCCATGCATAGCGAGCTCCTGTCGATCATCGCCGCGCGGCACTGCAAGCGGGCGTTCCTCCCCAGGCCGGTGCCGCGCCGGATCCTCGAGGCGGTCCTGACCGCCGCGCGGCAGGCCCCCTCGACGCGCAACGCCCAGCCCTGGCAGGTCGCGGTGCTGAGCGGCGCGGCGCGCGACGCCCTGTCGCGCAAGCTGTGCGCGGACTTCGACCGCGGCGTCGAGCCGCGCCTCGACTACGAGAGCCGTCCGGCGGCGGCCGCAGCCCTGTTCGAGGAGCGCGCGGCGGCGGCGGGGGCGGGCCTGCTGCGCGCCCGGGGCGTCGCCCGCGACGACGCGGCGGGCCGCCGCGCCCACCTGCGGCAGAACTTCCTCTTCCACGGCGCCCCGGTCGAGATGATCTTTCACCTGCCCCGCAACGCCGCGCCAGGCAGCTTCCTCGAGATGGGATTCTTCGTGCAGAACGTCATGCTCGGCCTGCTCTCCTGCGGCCTCGCGAGCTGCCCGCAGGCGAGCGTCGCGGGCTATCCCGACACCATCCGCGAGCACCTCGGCTGCGGGCCCGGCCGCCTCATCGTGTGCGGCATGGCGGTCGGCTACGCGGACGAGGACGCGCCGGTCAACCGCTTCGCCCCGGAGCGCGCGCCGCTCGCGGACTACACGCAGTGGTTCTTCGACGAGGAGGCAACCGCTAAGTCGTGACACCGGTCTCCGCCGTTTCCGCCAGACGTCTGCGCACCAGCCCCTGGAGCCGCTGCGCACACGCGAGATAGGCCTCCGCCGGCTGGCCGATCGGATCGGGGATGTCGCCCTCGGGATCGAGGCAGGCGGTCTTGCCTGCCGCGTCCGGCACCAGGGCGAGCACCGCCTGCCGCTGGCCGCGCGTCATGCAGTAGATCGCGTCCGCGCGCTCGACCAGCGCGCGCGTCAGCGGCGCGGTGCGATGGCCGCCGGCCGGCACGCCGAGGCTGCGCAGCGCCACCTCCGCCTGATCGGTCATGGGCTCCCCCGGCACCGCCGAGACGCCGGCGCTGCGGATCTCCAGGCGCCGGCCCGCGGCCTCGACGCGCGCGATCGCCGCGGCCATCGGCGAGCGGCAGGTGTTGCCGCCGCAGACGAAGAGGAAGAGCCGCACCGGGCCGGCCCCGGCGGCGGCGGCGGCCGCGGCCGACCGCCGTGCCATCCACGCCGGGCTGGCGAGCAGCAGGATCGCGACCAGGACCAGCGCCAGGCCGGCGTACTGCGCCGCGCTCGGCGGCGCGATGCCGTACCGCGCGGCGAGGACGTAGGAGGCCGCCATGCCGGCGAACAGGCTCGAGGAGCAATGCACCGGCACGCAGTAGGTGTACTCCCGCCGGTTGAGGAAAATCAGGCTGGTGAAGACGAACAGCCCCTCGTAGCAGACGCCGGCGAGGAATGCCGGCATTGCGGCGGGCGTGGCGAGCACGTCCGTGAAGCCCCGGCGCAGCTGCAGCAGGCTCTCGCCATGCCCGGCCAGCGCCGCCAGCCCGAGCAGGGCCACCAGGATCGGCGTCGCCGCGGCGTGCTCCTCGATGAAGTAGCGGCGGTTGCGCGGCTCGTCGTGCGACTTGGCGTGCCGGCTCATGATCTCGAAGCGGCCGAAGTAGCCGGCGAGATAGGCCGCCAGGCTCAGCGCCGCCAGCCAGGTCAGCCGGTAGTTGTCGACGTCGGCAAGCGCGACCCAGACCGCGGCCAGGCTCACCGCCAGAGCGGCCCAGGAGTACCAGGCCACCGTGCGGCGGCGCAGCTTGTCGACGATCGGCGACAGGATGAGGATGCCGCCCCGCATCAGCAGCAGCACGAGCAGGATCGACACCCCCTTGAAGGTGAAGTTGAGGGTGGTGGTGCCGATGATGATGGCGGTCCAGAAGGCGGAGACCAGCGACTCGCGCCCGACCCAGGGCAGCGCGCGGCCGCGCCAGGAGACGCGGCGCGCGTCCCGCCACCGCCCGGACAGCACGACGTACAGGGGCATCGCGGCCAGCGAGCCCAGCGCCACCGCCGGCAGCAGCTCGAACCCGGAAGCCGGAGCGCCGTGCTCGCGGGGCAGCAGGCCGCTCGCCAGCGCCCGGACCAGCGCGCAGTACGGCAGGTAGAAGGCGAAGTACCCGATCCCCAACCCCAGCAGCCCAGGCTCCTTGTGCTCCGCTCGCGCGACCATCTCCCCCTCCCGGGCTGCCGCTGCCGCCAGGCTTTCCTCCAAGACCGCCGGCCGGCAGGCGCCTGCGGCTCACCCGCTCCAGCTTGCGACGCTAAGGAGTTGAGTGTAACCGAAACATAGTCGCTTGGCGAGACGAGCCGGCGGCGTCCGGGCGCCGCCGCGGGCGGCCGCGCGGCCGGCCCGGGCGCCGCGCGAATACGTCATTGGAATCAAGCACTTGCGTCGGAGCCCCCGAGTGTTGTACCATGGTCACGCCTTCCGAGGATGATTGGCTCCTCCGAAGTGCTGTCGCCGGCGAATCCCGCTTCACTCATGGAGGCTTCGATGACGGACTTTTCGCACCCGGGGCACGTGCGCTCGGCCCTGTTTGTGGATTTCGACAACATCTATCTCGGCTTGCAGAACGAGGACCCGCGCGCCGCCGAGCAGTTCGCCACCCACCCTGGGCGATGGCTGCGCTGGCTGCAAGAGGAGCTTCCCAACGACTCGCGCACCGGGCGCAAGATCCTGTCTCGCCGCTGCTACCTGAACCCGTCGCAGTTCGCGCGCTTCCGGCCCTACTTCATCCGCTCGGCCTTCGAGGTGGTGGACTGCCCGCCCCTGACCCGCGGCGGCAAGACCAGCGCCGACATCCAGATGGTGATGGACATCATGGACGCCCTAGGGCACGTCACCCGCTTCGAGGAGTTCATCATCCTGTCCGGGGACGCCGACTTCACGCCGCTCCTGCTGCGCCTCTCCCGGCACGACCGCCGCAGCGTCGTGCTGGCCGCCGGCCCCGCCTCCGCCGCCTACAAGGCCGCGTGCGACCTGCTCATCGACCAGGACACCTTCCTCGAGGAAGCGATCGGCATCGGCGAGGGCAGCCCGGTCCGGCCGGGCGCCGACAGCGAGCTGCTGCAGCGCATCGCCGCCAAGGTCTACGAGCGCGCCAGCGACATCGGCGAGCTGGTGGCGACCGACCTGCCCGGCATCTTCCGCGAGTTCGCCGAGTTCACTCCCGACAGCAACTGGCTCGGCTTCTACAGCCTGCGCGGCATGACCAGCGCGGTGGTGAACGCCCGGCGCGACCTCGAGATGGTCGAGGGGGACCCGTGGCGCGTGCGCGCCTGCGCCGTCCGGCCGGAGGGCGGGGAGGGCGCGGAGGGCTCCGAGGCCCAGGACTACGCGCCCGCCGCGGGCGCCGAGGAGGGCCTCGCGGACGGCGCCGGCGCCGGTGCCGGCACGGGTGCCGGGGAGGCCCCGGAGGCCGGCGAAGCCGCGGGCGGCCTCGGCGCCACGGAGCCGGGCGGTCCCGCGGCGGCGGCACGGCCGCAGGGCGCGGCCGGGGGCGGGAGTGGCGGCGGCAACGGCGGCCTCGCGTCGACCGCCGGCAGCAGCGGCAGCGGCGGCGGCGCCGGCAACGCCGGCAACGCCGCCGCCTCGCCGCAGCTGCTGCGGGCCATCGCCGACAAGGTCCAGGCACGCGCCGCCGCCGGCGAGCTGCTGGCGACCGACCTGCCGGGGATCTACCGCGAGTTCCCACAGTTCACGCCCAACAGCAACTGGCTCGGCTTCTACAGCCTGCGCGGCCTCTCGGATGCCGTGATCCGCTCGCGCGGCGACCTCGAGATGGTCGACGGCGATCCCTGGCGCGTGCGCCTGCGTCCGTCGGCGGCGGGCGGGACCGACGCCGGTCACGCCGGCGACCTCGAGCCGGGGCAGCGCCGCGCCGCCGCCGGCCGCGGGCGCGGCAACGGCCGGGGCGCCGCCATGGCTGCGGCGGGCGCGGCGGGCGCGGCGGGCGCGCAGACGGCAGAGGCCGCGGGCGCGGCGCCGGCGGGCGGCGGCGCCGAAGGCGGCGGCGTGGACGCGGCGCCCGCGGCGGCCCCTCCCAGCCCCGCCGACCTCGAGCGCCAGCGCCAGGTCGACGCCATCGTCGAGTTCGTGGGCGAGCTGGTCGCCGGCTCCGATTCGCCGGTGCCCATGACGCGCGCGGCCCGCGCGGTCCTCGACCGCTTCGGCGACGACCTGGCGGACTCCCGCTGGCACGGCGCCGGCACGTTCCGCGACCTGCTGGCGGGCCACGGCGATCTCGGCTTCGCCGTCTCGGCGACCCGGCCGGGCTACCTCTACGACCCCGATCTCCACCAGACGCCGCTCGATCCGGCCGAGGACCTCGAGATCGGCGACGCCGAGATGACCTCGCTGGCGCACCGCATCCACCGCATCACCGACACGCCCTACCTGGCGCCGGACGACTATGCGCTGGTGTTCCGGGAGATCGCCGAGGAGGTGAACGAGGAAGGCTATTTCCTGACCCGCACCTCGAAAGCGGTGCGCGACCGCTGCATCGAGGAGGGCGCGCCGGTCGCCCGCACCAGCGTCAACTTCATCCTGCGCGGCATCACCTCCGCGGGCTATCGCTTCAGTGCCGGCGGCGGCACCGACCCCCTCGACCTGGCAAGCGCCTTCGTCAAGAACGTGCTCGGCCTGTGCGAGAGCGCCGGCATGCCGCTCTCGGACGAGGAGCGCCAGCAGCTGACTGCCTGGATCGCCGGCGGCCTGGAACCCGAGGCGGCCTGAAGGCGCCCGGCGGAGGGTATGATAAGAGCGTTGTCGATCAAGGTGCCCGGCAAGGGGCTGCACGAGATCACCGGCGAGGTGCACGCCGTGATCCGCGGTAGCGGTGTGCGCGAGGGGCTCTGCACGCTCTTCCTGCAGCACACCTCGGCGAGCCTGGTGATCCAGGAGAACGCCGACCCGGCGGCGCGGCGCGACCTCGAGCGCTGGCTCAACCGGCTGGTGCCGGAGGGCGACGCGCTCTACACCCACACCCAGGAGGGTCCCGACGACATGCCCGCGCACATCAAGGCGGCGCTCACCGCCACCTCGCTGTCGATCCCCCTGCTCGACGGCGAGCTCGGCCTGGGCCGCTGGCAGGGCATCTACCTGTGGGAGCACCGTCGCTACCCCAGCCAACGCCACCTCCTCATCCACCTCTCCGGCTAGCATGCCGGCTCGACCGCGGGCCCAAGTGGACCCCAGCCGCCGCCACCTCCTGTCCCCTGGCCTTGAAAGTGCACGCAGTGGTTGAGGGGGAGGTTGTATCTTCTCGATCCCGGAGAGCGCCCGAGTGAGCAACGTGACGACCGAGATGCCGGAGGCAGTGGCCCCGGAGGTCCCGACCGGCCCGCGACGGCGGCCGGCGGTGCCCTGGGAGCTGCTGCGCAAGGCGGCGCCGCTGCTCACCGTGCTGCTGTTCGCCGGCGCCCTCTGGCTCCTCCACCGCGAGCTCGCCGGGTTCCATTACCGCGACGTGATGATGTTCCTGCGCACGCTGCCGAGGAGCCGCGTGCTGCTCGCCGTGCTCTTCACCGCGCTGGGTTACGCGGCCATGACCGGCTACGACACGCTGGCCTTCCGCAACATCCGCGACCCGCTCCCCTACCGCAAGATCGCGCTGGCGTCCTTCGCCGGCTACGCCTTCAGCAACAGCCTCGGCTTCGCGCTGCTCACCGGCACGCCGATCCGCGCCCGCCTCTACTCCGGCTGGGGGCTGACCGCGACCCAGGTGACGCGGGTGGTGGTGTTCTGCTTCATCACCTTCTGGCTGGGCTTCATCACGCTGGGCGGCATCACCTTCCTGGCCGAGCCGCTGCCGCTGCCGCAGGGCTTTGGCTTCGGCCTCGCCACCTCCCGCCCGCTCGGGGCCCTGTTCCTGGGCCTCAGCCTGCTCTACGTCGCGCTCGCCGCCCGGCGCCGCGAGCCGCTGGTGCTCCGCGGCATCGAGCTGCCGCTGCCGGGACTTCGCCTGGCGCTCGGCCAGATCGGGCTCTCCTGCCTCGACTGGGGGCTGGCGGCCGCCGCCCTCTACGCGCTGCTCCCGGATCACCGCGGCCTCGACTTCCCGCGCCTGCTGGCGGTGTTCCTGCTGGCGCAGCTGGTCGGCGTCGCCAGCCAGGTGCCCGGCGGCCTCGGCGTGCTCGAGGCCAGCGTCCTCTACCTGCTCACCCGGCTGACGCCCGACATGCCGGTGCCGCAGATCGTCGGCGCCCTGGTGGCGTTCCGCGGCATCTACTACTTCGCGCCGCTGCTGGTCGCCAGCCTGGCGCTGGCCGCCAACGAGGCCCGCCTCCGCCACGGCCAGGTGCTGCGGGTGGCGCGCGGCATCGGCTCGCGGGTCTCGGTGGTGGTGCCGCACGTGCTGTCGCTGACCACCTTCCTGGGCGGCGCCATCCTGCTGATCTCGGGCGCCACGCCGGAGGTCCGCTCGCGCCTCGACTGGCTCTCCGCGCTGCTGCCGCTGCCGGTCATCGAGCTGTCGCACTTCGTCGGCAGCCTGGTCGGGGTGGGCCTGCTGCTGCTGGCGCTGGGCCTGCAGCGGCGGCTCGACGCCGCCTACCAGTTGACCGTCGGGCTGCTGGCGACCGGCGTCGTGGTGTCGCTGCTCAAGGGGCTCGACTACGAGGAGGCGACCGCGCTCTCGCTGATGCTCGCCGCCCTCCTCCCCTGCCGCCGCCTCTTCTACCGCCGGGCGGCGCTCACCCACGAACCGTTCACGCCGGCCTGGATCGCCGCCACCGCCATCGTGGTCGGGGGCTCCCTCTGGCTGGGCATCTTCTCCTACCAGAACCGGCAGTACTCGCGGGAGCTGTGGTGGATGTTCACGCTGCGCGGCGACGCGCCGCGCTTTCTCCGCGCCTCGGTGGGCGTGGTGTCGGCGGCGCTCGGGGTGGCGCTGTGGCGGCTGTTGCGCCCGGCCGTGCATCGCCCCGAATGGCCCACCGGCCGCGACCTCGACACCGCCTGCGCCATCGCCGCCGCCTCGCCCCGCACCTACGCCCACCTGGCGCTGCTCGGCGACAAGCAGGTGCTGTTCAACGACAGCCGCACCGCCATGCTGATGTACGGGGTCGAGGGCCGCAGCTGGGTGTCGATGGGCGATCCGGTCGGCCCCGAGGGCGAGCGCGCCGAGCTGGCCTGGCGCTTCCGCGAGCTCTGCGACCAGCATCGCGGCTGGTGCTCCTTCTACCAGGTCAACGAGAAGCGGCTGCACCTCTATGTCGACCTGGGGCTGTCCCTGATCAAGCTCGGCGAGGAGGCGCGAGTGCCGCTGGCCGACTTCTCGCTGGCCGGCGCCGGGCGCAAGAAGCTGCGCTGGGCGCAGCGCAAGACCGAGGAGCTCGGGGGCCGCTTCGAGATCGTCCCGGCGTCCCAGGTGGCGCCGCTGATGCCCGAGCTCGAGGCCCTGTCGCGGGCTTGGCTCAAGGAGAAGAACACGCGCGAGAAGGGGTTCTCCCTCGGCTTCTTCGAGCCGCGCTACCTCGAACGGCTGCCGCTCGCGCTGGTGCGCGGCGAGCACGGCATCGTCGCCTTCGCCAACCTCTGGCTCGGGGCCGACCACGAGGAGATGTCGATCGACCTCATGCGGCACGTCGCCGATGCCCCGTCGGTGGTGATGGACTACCTGTTCGTCGAGATGATGCTCTGGGGCCGCGCCCAGGGCTACCGCTGGTTCAACCTCGGGATGGCGCCCCTCTCCGGGCTCGAGGGGCGGGCGATCGCGCCGCTGTGGAGCCGCCTCGGGACCCTGGTCTTCCGGCACGGCGAGCACTTCTACAACTTCCAGGGTCTCCACCAGTACAAGGAGAAGTTCGACCCGGTCTGGGAGCCGCGCTACCTGGCCTGCCCCGGCGGGCTGGCGCTGCCGCGGGTGCTGACCGACGTGGCGGCGCTGATCTCGCGGGGGTTCCGGGGGGTGCTGGCGAAGTAGGGGGCGGTGGGTGCCGGGGGGGCCGAGCGGGGCTACGACGGCGGCGGCGGAGACGCCTCCGGTGCCGTAGCAGGCGCCGGTTTCGGCGCCGAGTTCGGCGACCGCTTGCGCGATGGCGGTCGTGGCGGCTGCGAGGTCCCTTCTGCTGGATGCGCTGCGCCGGGCGCCGGAGGTGCCGTTGCGGCCCTCGCGGCCGCCGGCCGCTCCTCGGGCGGTGGCGCTTCGTCGGGCTCGTCCGGCACGTCGACCTCGCGCCGTCGCGGCGGGCGCGGTGCCTTGAGAGGCACGGCCGCCGGCGAGGGTGCGTCCGCCTCGGCCTCCGCCGCCGCCTCTGCGCCCGCCCCCGCCCCCGCCGCCGCCTCCGCGGGGACCTCGCCTTGCGGCGGAGGCGCGGCCTTCGGCAGGGCGGCGGCAGCGATCTGCGTGGCGGCAGGGCTCTCGACGGTGGGAGCGGGCGCGGCGACGGTGAGCTCCCGATGCAAGGAGCCCGCGAAAGTCTCGATAGCGGCGATCTCCCCGGCGCTCGCGCGCTGCCGGCCGCGGCCGGCGAAGATCAGCCGGTCGAGCAGGGCGCCGGCCCGCAACTCCTGCTCCCCGGCGTCCTGGAAGGCGGCAAGGCCGTCGATCCAGCCATAGAGCCGTTGCAGGCGCTCCCCCGCCAGGCGCCCGCCGACCTCGGCGCCGGCGCCGCAGGAGCCGGCCCGCACCTCGCCCGTCAAGTACACCACGAGGTCGTCGCAGACCCCGCCGCTGGCGGCGCCGCGGTGCCACGCGAAGGCGAGCCCGTACGGAGATGGTGACCCGGCGTCGCCGACCGCCTCGACCGCGACCGCCCGGGTCCACTCGCCGATCATCCGCCGCTCGGCCGCGCTCGCCTGGACGGCGCCGCGGCCGTGGAATATCAGCTCGGAGGCGGGCCCGGGACCCGCACCGCCCGCGGCACCCTCGCCCCGCTCGACCGTCCGGAACGGCGCATAGTCGCGGACGAACTGCGCCAGGTCCTCGGTGCGCCGGCGGCGCGCGAAGAGGTAATGGACGCGCGGACCCTCCCCCGGGTCCTCGGGCCCCACCCACAGCCCGCCGAGATCGATCGTCACCCGCTCCCACGGCACGCCGCCCGGCCCCGCCGCCGCGGCGCGCCCCGACTCGGAGACCGCCGCCGTCGGCGCGGAGACGCCGGGCAAACCCGCCGGACGCCGCCACTCGATCAGCGCCGTCGCCGCGGCCGGGGCCAGGGCCGGCGCGGCCGTGGCGGTGCCCGGCGGCGCTCCGGACTTCCGTCCAGCCCCACAAGCGGCGACCGCCAGCGCGACGAGCGCGGGCAGGAGCGGAGCGATGCGGCTGCGGGTGGTGGACAAGCGGGCTTGCTTCCGTCCGCGCGCACGGAGGTGCGGGCCGCGGCGCGGCTATGTTATGCGCCCAGCGAGCGCCCCTGTCAACCGCGGCAACCCTCACGGGGCCCCGGGCCGGCGCGGCTCTCGTCCCGCACACTTCATCCTCCTGCCTTCCAGCTGGCTCCAGCTGACATATCGTAGGGATCGCGCGAGCCACCCATCGAGCGCTCGCCGGAGGTCCTCGTGGGGACAAGCTTCGACGCGATCGTCATCGGCACCGGACAGGCAGGCCCGGCGCTCGCGGCGCGCCTGGCCAAGGCGGGGATGACGGTGGCGGTCGTCGAGCGCGGCCGCTTCGGCGGCAGCTGCGTCAACACCGGCTGTACGCCCACCAAGACCCTGGTCGCCAGCGCCTATGCCGCCCAGCTGGCCCGCCGCGCGGCCGAGTACGGAGTGACGCTCGGCGCCGGCGCGGGCCCGGTGAGCGTCGACATGAAGCGGGTGAAGGCCCGCAAGGACGCCATCGTGGAGGACTTCACCAGGGGCGTCGAGAAGGGCCTGCGCGCCCTCCCCCACTGCACGGTCGTCCAGGGCCACGCGCGCTTCACCTCGCCCCGCGAGGTGAGCGTCGGCGGCGAGCGGCTCACCGCCGAGCGTATCTTCGTCGACGTCGGCGCGCGGCCGGCGGTCCCCGAAATGCCCGGCCTCGGCGAGGTGGGCTACCTCACCAGCTCGTCGATGATGGATCTCGACGTCCTGCCCCGCCGCCTGGTGATCGTCGGGGGCGGCTACGTCGGCCTCGAGTTCGGCCAGATGTACCGCCGCTTCGGCAGCGAGGTCACGGTGGTCGAGATGGCGCCCCGCCTGCTGCCGCGCGAGGACGACGACGTCTCGGCGGCGGTCGCGGACGTCCTGGAGCGCGAGGGCATCCACCTGCGGCTGGGCTCGCGGTGCATCGCCGTCGCCGCGCGCGGCGACGAGGTCGGGGTGAGCGTCGACTGCGACGCGGACGTGCCCGAGGTCCGCGGGTCGCACCTGCTGCTGGCCGTCGGGCGCCGGCCCAACACCGACGACCTCGGCCTGCAGGACGCCGGCGTCGCGCAGGACGAGCACGGCTACATCGTCGTCGACGACCAGCTGCGCACCAGCGTGCCGGGGATCTGGGCGCTCGGCGAGTGCAACGGCAGGGGCGCCTTCACCCACACCGCCTACAACGATTTCGAGATCGTCGCCGCGAACCTCCTCGACGGCGAGGCCCGGCGGGTGAGTGACCGCATCCCGGCCTACGCCGTGTTCGTGGATCCGCCGCTGGCCAGGGTCGGAATGACCGCGGCCGAGGTCCGGCGCTCCGGGCGGCGAGCGCTGATCGGCAAGCGCCCGATGACCAAGGTCAGCCGCGCCATCGAGAAGGGCGAGACCCTGGGCTTCATGAAAGTCCTGGTCGACGCCGATTCGCGCCAGATCCTCGGCGCCGCCATCCTCGGCACCGGCGGCGACGAGGCCATTCACTGCCTCCTCGACGTCATGGCCGCAAAGATCCCCTACACCCTGCTGCAGCGAACCGTCCACATCCACCCGACCGTCGCCGAGCTCATCCCCACCCTCCTCGGCCAGCTCGAGCCGCTGCCGGCTTAGATTAGGACTCCCTACCGGGGGTGCGGTGCCGCTGGGGAATCCTCTCGATCCTCCGCTTGCACCAGGTTCACCAAGCGACGGTTCCTCCGGTCCGTCACCCGGGGACGGCCTCCGAGTCACGGCCGTCGAGGCACCGCAGCCAATCGATCGCCCAGCCGTAGTCGACCGGGCCGCCCCACCAGTCGGGCAGCGTCGCGTGGGCATCCACGACCACGCCGTGGCTCGCGAGGCGCGCGGCCAGGGCTGTGACGGGCTCTCCTGCCGCGACCGGCAGCGCGGGCGCCTCGAGGAGCGGCCGGCCGTCGGGTCGATAGAAGCGCGCCTCGCCATCGGGCGCCAGATCCATCGAGAACCTGTCCTCGTGCACCGTTCTATGGTGCCGGCGACATAGCAAGACCGTGTTTTCGAGGCTGGTGGCGCCGCCTTCGGCCCAGGGCTCGACGTGGTGGGCGTCGCAGAACCTCAAGCCGCAGCCCGGGAAGCGGCAGCCGCCGTCGCGATGCTCGAGGGCGCGGCGCAGGGCAGGCGAGATTGCGCGGGTGCGGCGGCCGACGTCGAGCACGCGGCCATCCGGAGCGTGCCGCATCACGACCCGTGCCGAGTCGCAGGCCAGGCGGCGGGACGTTTCCGCGGGAACGTGCGTGCCGTCGGCGAGCCAGGACGAACCGCCCTCGCCGCCGGGGGCCAGTACCTCGGCGTCCAGGTGCACGACCACCTGGTAACGGTCGCCGCGGCTGCCGGGATCGAGGCCCGCGGCGAGGGCGCTCTCGGCCACCAGGCCCAGGGCATCGGCGCGGCGTTGCTCCGCGGAGAAGTCCTCTGCCGCTTCTACCGCTGCCGCCGCCTCTGCCTGTGCTGCCGCTTCGGCTCCCTCCTGCCCGGCGCCGGCTGGCTGGCTGTGGCGCCACGGCCCGTAGAGCTGCTCGACGCCGGCGTCCAGGGCGCGGATCAGGGCCGCGCCGGCCTCCGGCGCGAGGCGCCCCCGCACCGTCACCATGCCGTCCTCGTCGGTGTAGGCATACAGGTACCGCGTGGCATGGCGGCGCTTCTCGTCCTTCCCTGCCTCGATGCGGTCGACGAGCCGCATGCCGCGCACGAGCCTCTCGACGTGCGCCGCCGTTCCCGCACGCCCGAAGGTCAGGAGCGCCTGCTCGTTGGCCGGCGTGGCGATGCGTGTCAGGGCGCGGACCTTCGAGGAGGAGATCTCGCCGCGGCGCATGGCTGCGGAGAGCAGCGGCAAGGCGCCGAGCGCCCGCGCCACACGCACCTTCTCCCGCGCCGCCCCCCGGTCGAGCCCGACGCGCCAGCACAACCAGTGGGCGCACGAGCGGAACCCGCCGCCCCACCCGCCGCGCTCGTCGAAGTCGCGAATCATGGCCAGCAGCTCGTAGGTGGCGGCCGAGATCTGCGCCGACAGCTCGGCGATGCGCTCACCGAGCTTCTCGAGCTCTTCGATCTCCGCGCCTCCGCTCGCGCCTCCACCCGTCGTCGCGAGAGATTGATTTTCCTGGTGCACGGGTTCATCGGTGGTCATTTGATTCCCTCCTACAGCCATTGTAACCCCATGATTTTCAAGCCCTTTACGGCCCGCGCCAGGGCCGATCGCCGGTCGTCGAAGGGGTCCGGGAGGCTCACCGCGAGATCCGGTCCGGGCGCCCCTCCCACGGGCCAAGGGACGCCATCCCAGCGCGGACTTGGGAAAACGGGTGCAGGGGTCCGAAAAAGCTTGTCAAGAGGGTCGGCGACATCAGGGGTCGCCGACAGTCGGCTTTTCTCGCCTATCGTCCACCGACGCCGCGCGGCTTGGCGGACCGGCAGCGGCGCGCTACTCTAGGACCGCACGGCGTTTCCCTTCCCCCACCCGGCGCGAGGCCGGAATCGACAGGAGGTGGCTCATGGTGGTGCCAGTGCTGTCGCTGTGGCTTCCGATCGTCTTGTCGGCGGTGTTCGTCTTCGTGGCGAGCTGGATCATGCACACCTTGCTGGGCTACCACCGCGGCGACATCCGCAAGGTGCCGCGCGAGGACGAGGTCATGGATGCCCTGCGCCCGTTCGAGATCCCTCCCGGCGACTACGGGATCCCGCACGGCGGCTCGATGAAGGCCATGAAGGACCCGGCGTTCATCGCCAAGATGAAGGCGGGGCCGGTGGCGTTCATGACCGTCATTCCCAACGGACCGCCCACGATGGGCTCCTACCTCATCCTCTGGTTCCTCTACTGCGTGCTGATCAGCATCTTCGCGGCCTACGTCACCGGCCACGCGCTGCCGGCGGGCTTTGGCTACCGGGCCGTCTTCCGGTTCGCGGGCTGCACCGCCTTCGCCGGCTACTCGCTGGCGCTGTTGCAGGACTCGATCTGGTACCGGCGCGCATGGGCCACGACCCTGCGCTCGGTCTTCGACGGCCTTATCTACGGCCTGCTGACCGCGGGGACCTTCGGCTGGCTCTGGCCGCGCTGAGCGCGGCGCGGCTTGGCAACTTCTCCCGCCTGGGCGGCGGCCGCCCTCTGCCCCGGCGGGACTTCTCTCACCTCACTCGGTCCCCCGACGGCTTCTCCGCCGCCACCACGATGGCGTCAGCCTCGAGCTGGCCACCGGCATTTCACGCGCGTTGACGAGGCGTTTCCGTCTAAGGAGTCAGGGGATCACCTCCAGACCCGAGACCGGCGCCGTGGCCATCGACTTCAGAGACGCCGTCAAGGCCCAGATCACCCAGGCCGTGCTCGCCGCGCTCCTGGAACGCTGCGGCTATCGCATCACGCGGCTCGGCATCGAGGAGCTGTTCCGCGAGGTCAAGTTCAAGGAGCTCGCCCAGTACCGGGAGATGGCGCTGCCGGAGCAGCTGCGGTGCCTGCCCGACCTCCTGGTCGCCTCGCCCGCCGAGAACCGGGCCCTCCTGGTCGAGGTCAAGTACCGGCGCAGCTTCGGCGAGTCCTCGGCCCGCAGCCTCTTCGCGGCTCTCGACCGCCAGCGCAAGCACTGGCCCGAGGCCTACGCCGTGCTGATGATCTCGCAGCCCTTCATGTGCGGCGACAAGTTCCACCAGGACTACATCCGCGTCCTCCCGCCCCACGCGACCGCCAGACTGATCGACCGATCTCTCTCCCCGGAGGAGCGCTGGCGGCGCATACCCCGCTTGCAGCACGTCTTCAGCGCCTTCTCGGACTCAGAAGCGAACCGCGCCCTCGCCGACTTCGTGACCCATGCCCTCAAGAGCCTCGCCAGGCTATGAGGGATCGGCACCCGGGGCGGCGCGCAGGGGCGGCGCGCCCAAGCCTCGCGCCCGGATCCCCGCCCCTGCCGCTCGCATCGCCGGCCGCCAGGCGATATCATGGCTGGTCGGGGCCACGGCGGGACTTGCCGGCGGCACTCGATGGTGCCCCGGCCGGGCAGCGCTACCTCACCAGACCACACCGCCGCCCGGCCGCCGCCCCACCGGCGAGGCCTGAAACCCGACCCCGATCCCGACCCTGGAAGAAAAGAGAGGCATGAACGCATGTCCGCAGCAGCCCTGATGAGGCTGACGATCAATGGCGAGGAGCGTGCCGTCGTCGCGCCCGGCCACCACACGCTGCTCGAAGTGCTGCGCGAGGAGTGCGGCCTGACCGGCACCAAGCATGGCTGCGAGCTCGGCGAGTGCGGGACGTGCACGGTGCTGGTGGACGGGCGGCCGGTGCTGTCGTGCCTGGCGCTCGCGGTCGAGGCGGAGGGGCGGTCGATCGAGACCGTCGAGGGGCTGCAGGTCGGCAACCGGCTGCATCCGCTGCAGGCGGCCTTCGCCGATCTCGGCGCCGCCCAGTGCGGCTACTGCACGCCGGGCATCCTGATGGTCGCCAAGGCCCTCCTCGCGGCCAACCCGCGCCCCGGCCGCGCCGAGATCGAGGAGGCCCTGGCCGGCAACCTCTGCCGCTGCACCGGCTACCACAAGATCGTCGAGGCCGTGCAGTGGGCCGCGGCGCGGCTGCGCGGCGAGGACTGGACGCCCCCTTCCGAGACCCTCTACGGCGCACCCCTCCCCGCCGCCGCGGCCGCACCCCAGGGGCCGCCCTCCGCCGGACCCGGCCGGCAGTAGCGGCAGTAGCGAAGTCGACCGCCAGACCGCCAGACCGTCATGGCAGATCCCGTCAAGCGTCCCGAGCCGGTGCCGGAGCCGCCTCCGGCGCCGCAGACTCGCATCGTCGGCAAGCCCTTCCGGCGCGTCGACGGGCGCGCCAAGGTCACCGGCGCCACGCGCTATGCCGACGACCTCGCCTTCCCGCGCATGGTGTACCTGCGCCTGGTGCGCGCGACGGTGCCGCACGCGCGCATCGCCGGCATCGACCTGTCGGCGGCGGAGCGGGTGCCGGGCGTCGTGGGCTTCCTGACCGGGCGCGACTTCCCGGTGCCCTTCGGCATCCTGCCGGTCTCCCAGGACGAGCACGCGCTCTGCCCCGACAAGGTGCGCTTCGTCGGCGACCCGGTGGCGGCGGTGGCGGCGCTGACCGAGGACGCCGCCTACGAGGCCGCCTACCAGGTGAAGGTCGAGTACGAGCCGCTGGCCACCATCGCCGGCATCGAGGAGGCGCTCGCGACCCCCGAGCCGCGCCTGCACGACTACGGCGAAGGCGGCAACGTCCACAAGAAGATCGCCATGGATTTCGGCGCCGTCGACGAGGGCTTCGCCGCGGCCGACGAGGTCTTCGAGGACATCTTCTTCTACGAGGGCAACACCCACCTGCCGATGGAGCAGCACGCCGCGGTGGCGGTGCCCGAGGACGACGACCGGGTCACCGTCTACACGTCGACGCAGACGCCGCACTACGTGCACCGGGCGCTGGCGCGCGTGCTCGAGCTGCCGCCGTCGCGCATCCGGGTGATCGCCTGCTCGAACGGCGGCGGCTTCGGCGGCAAGAGCGATCCCTTCAACCACGAGATCGTGGCGGCGAAGATGGCCCTGCGCCTCGGCCGCCCGGTGAAGGTGACGCTCAGCCGCGAGGAGGTCTTCTACTGCCACCGCGGCCGGCACCCGGTGCTGATGCGGCTGCGCACCGGCGTGCGGCGCGACGGCACGATCACCGCGCAGCACCTGCAGACGGCCCTCGACGGCGGCGCCTACGGCAGCTACGGCGTCGCCTCGACCTACTACACGGGCGCCCTGCAGACGGTGACCTACAAGCTGCCCGCCTACCGCTTCGAGGGGGTGCGGGTCTTCACCAACAAGCCCCCCTGCGGGCCGAAGCGCGGCCACGGCACTCCGCAGCCGCGCTTCGGCTTCGAAGTCCATCTCGACAAGATCGCGGCCCGCCTCGGCATCGACCCCGCCGACCTGCGGCTGCGCATGCTCGCCGAGCCGGGCTCGATCACCGCCAACTGGCTGCGCATCGGCTCGATGGGCCTGCGGGCCTGCATCGAGGCGGTGGTGGCCGGCAGCGGCTTCCGCGAGCGCCACGGCCGCCTGCCGCGCGGCCGCGGCCTGGGGCTGGCCTGCGGCTCCTACCTGTGCGGCGCCGGGCTGCCGATCTACTGGAACCACATGCCGCAGTCGGCGGTGCAGCTCAAGCTCGACCGCTCCGGCGCCGTCGCGGTGTTCTGCGGCGAGGCCGAGATCGGCCAGGGCTCCGATTCGGTGCTCGCCGCGCTGGTCGCCGAGGTGCTGGGGGTCGAGCTCGCCGACATCCGCCTCTGCGTCGCCGACACCGACCTGACGCCGGTGGACCTCGGCAGCTACTCGTCGCGGGTCACCCTGATGGTCGGCAACGCGGCAGTCGAGGCCGCCGAGCGGGCCCGCGCGCTGATCGCCGGCGCGGTCGCCGAGCAGCTGTCGGTGCCGGCCGGGCGGCTGGTCTTCGCCGGCGGCCGGGTGTTCGACGCCGGCGACCCCGGGGTGGGCCTGAGCTTCGCCGAGGCGGTGGTGTGCGCCGAGGCGCGCCACGGCGCCCTCGGTACGGTCGGCAGCTATACCCCGCCGCGCTCGCCCGGGCGCTACCGCGGCGCCGGCGTCGGGCCGTCGCCCGCCTACTCCTATTCCGCGGCGGTGATCGAGGTCGAGGCCGACGAGGAGACGGGCATCTGGCGGCCGCTGCACGTCTGGATCGCTCACGACATCGGCCGCTCGATCAACCCGGTGCTGGTGCTCGGGCAGGTGGAAGGCAGCGTGTACATGGGCCTGGGCGAGGCGATGATGGAGGAGCAGGCGTTCCGGCGGCTGCCGCGCCACCTGTCGGGCTCGCTGGTGCACAAGCACCCGTCGCTGCTCGAGTACAAGAGCCCGACCTTCCCCGACATGCCGCCGGTCACGACCTACCTGATCGAGGACCCCGACCCGAACGGGCCTTTCGGCGCCAAGGAGGTCGGCCAGGGACCGCTGCTGCCGGTGATGCCGGCGGCGGCCAACGCCCTCTGGGACGCGCTCGGGGTGCGCATCGACCAGGTGCCCATCCATCCCCACATGGTGCTGAAGGCGCTCGACGCCCAGGCCAAGGGGAAGGAGGCCCGCTTCGGGCCGGCGAGCTTCCCGGAGGTTGATTTCGGCGAGCGGCTGATCGTTCCGACCCGCGAGCAGGGGGGCGACGGCACCGCCATCAACGAGTTCCGCGAGCGGCTGCGCTCCGGCATGCGCTCGGCCTCGGGGACGATGACCACGCGCGAGGAGGCGCTGCGCCAGAAGCGGCGGGCGGCGCTGACCACCGGCATCGAGGAGACCCCGTAGGCCAATGCTGCGCTTGCCGCCCTTCCGCCTGTTGCGCCCCCGGACGCTCGCCGAGGCGGCGCGCCTGCTGGTCGAGGAGGGCGCCGGCGCCGGCCATCAGGCTGCGGCGGCGGCCCCGGTGCGGCTGGTCGCCGGCGGCACCGATCTCTGGCCGAACATGAAGCGCCGGCACCAGCGCGCCGAGACGGTGGTGAGCCTGATGGGCATCCTCGAGCTGGCGGGCATCCGCAATAGCGGCACCGACGGCCATGGCACCACGGATGGCCATGGCGGCGCGTTGCGCATCGGCGCCACCACCCTGCTCGACGACGTGGCGCGCCACCCCCTCGTCGCCGGGCGCTACCCGGCGCTCGCCACGGCGGTGGCCTCGATCTCCTCGCCGCCGCTGCGCAACATGGGGACGCTCGGCGGCAACCTCTGCGTCGACACCCGCTGCACCTACTACAACCAGACCGAGGAGTGGCGGCGCGCGATCGACTACTGCATGAAGGCGGAGGGCAGCGTCTGCTGGGTCGCGACCAGCTCGCCGCGCTGCTGGGCGCACTCGGCCTCCGACTCGGCGCCGATGCTGTGCGCGCTGGACGCCGGCGTCCTCCTGGCCTCGGCGCAAGGCGAGCGCGTGGTGCCGGTCGCCGATCTCTACCGCGACGACGGTATCGACTACCTGGCGCGGCGCCCCGACGAGATCCTCGCCGAGATCGCGCTGCCGGCATCGTCGGACGGCGACCGCTGCCGCTCGGCCTTCTGGAAGCTGCGGCGGCGCGGCTCGATCGACTTCGCGGTGCTCTCGGTGGGTGCCGCGGCGTGGACCGACGCGGCCGGGACCGTCACCCGCGCCCGCCTCTTCCTGGGAGCGGTGGGCAGCGCCCCGGTCGCCGCCACCGCCGCCGCGGAGCTGCTGGTAGGCCAGCCGCTGCGCGCCCTCGCCGAGGACCGCGACCTCCTCGCCGCCGCCGGCCGCCTGGTGCGCAAGGTGGCGACGCCGATGGACAACACCGACTTCCAGGCCCAGTGGCGAGGCGTCATGGCCGCCCGCTACACCGAGGCCGCCCTACGTGAGCTGGCCGGCGGCGAGCCCCAGCGCCTGGCGCCGAGTCACCGCGCACCGGCCTTCATCGACCGAGGAAGCCGCGGATGAGGCGCTCGCGCCAGAAGATGCGGAGGGAGTCGATCGCGGAGGCGTCGCCCGCGCGGGCCTGCTGCGCGTAGAGCGCCTCGGCGCGGTCGAGGTGCTGGCGGGCCGCCTCGGCCCGCGCCTCCCATCCCAGGCTCTGCACGGCCAGGCCCAGGCTGTCCGCGAAGCCCTGGGCGGCCAGCTCGCGGGTGCGCCGGAACCAGCTCACTGCCACGGCGAGATCGCGGGGCTTCTGGCGCAGGGCCGTCCTGCCGAGCATGAAGGCCGCCCAGGTCGACCGCTGGCGGCGTGCTTCCTCGGGCATGGCGAGCAGCGCCTGCCACCGGGCGCGGGCCGCCGCCAGGTCGCCGCGCCGGTAGGCGAGTGCTCCCTCGAGATACGCGGCGAACTCGGGCGGCAGCCCTGCCGGCACAGCAAGCTCGCTCGCCGGCGCGCGCCGCGGCGTGGCCGGCACCACGGCGCCTGAAGGATCGGTATCGACGATGTTCGGCGAGCGCTCGGCGCCCGGCGACGGCTCGGCGCCCGGCGACGGCTCGGCGCCCGCCGCTTCGTCCTCGCGCAGCAAGGCCTCGCGCAGCCGGCGGACCTGGTCGAGCAGCGACCGGCGGCGCGCCTCCGGCAGTCCACGAGCGATCAAGGCCGCGGCGAGATCGCGCTGGTCCACCTCGGCGGTCTGGCGGTAGGGGTCGGGCGCGCCTGCCGCGACCGGGCGCGCTCGCTCGTCGCGGCCGGCGCCGCCGCCGGGAGCTCCGCGCGCGGCAGGAGCCGCGGCTCCGGCGGAGGCCGCGCGGCCGCGAAAGACCAAGAGATCGAATCTCTCCCAGAAATCGACGCGCGGCGGCTCGCGAAGCGCTTCCAGCGCGCTCGGCGGCCGGGGATGCGGGGCACTGGCGATCTTCCAGAATGCCGCCCCGAGGGTCACGCAGAGGGCGGCGCCGGCGGCGAGGCCGGCGGCCATCAGGCGCCGCGGGAGCTTCGACCCGGACCTCATCTCATCCAACTCTACGCCGGCCAGCGCGGATGCTTGCTCCCCGAGGGCCAGGCGCGCCGGATCGCGAAAGCCTAAGACGTTGCAAACACGTTGTTTAGCAAGCTGTCATGGCTGGCGCCCGGCAGCCGTGTGCGGTAGAGTCGAGCGACAGACCTCAAGGGGGAGGAAGCCCATGAAGATCAAGCTGCAGTGGTTCGCTGCAAGTCTCCTGGCGATGGTGTTGCTCTCTGTCTCGGCTGCCCTGGCGCTCGAGGACGCGAAGCCCGCCGCCGCCACGGCCAAGAAAGCCGCCGGCGGCAAGACCGCGGCGGCCAAGCCGCCCGACCACGCGGCGATCGCGCCCACCGACATGAAGTGGGGAGACGGCCCGCCCTCGCTCCCGGCGGGAGCCAAGCTGGCCGTGCTCGAGGGCGATCCGGGCAAGGCACAGGCCTTCACCGTCCGCCTGCGCGTCCCCGACGGCTACAAGGTGTCGCCCCACTGGCACCCCACCATCGAGCACGTGACGGTAATCTCGGGCACCTTCCACATCGCCATGGGCGACAAGTTCGACGACACCAAGGGCACGGCGCTCGGCCCCGGATCGTTCGGGTACATGGGGGCCAAGATGCATCACTACGCCTGGTTCACCGGCGAGAGCGAGATCCAGATCCATGGCATCGGCCCGTTCGCGCTGAACTACGTGAACCCCGCGGACGACCCGCGGCACGCCAAGAAGTAAGCGCGCGGCCGGCCCGCGCGGCCAGCCCGCGCTACCGCCCGACCGCGATGGAGTAGACGTCGGGCTGCCGCGCCGGCGGGTCGATCGGCGAGGGCGCGAAGGTCGCGATCCAGAGCGGCAGGAAGATCCGCCCGGCGGCGGCCAGGCCCTGGTAGTCGCCGAGGAAGAACTGGCCGCCGGCGATGGCGGCGGCGCGGATGTCCCAGGAGCCGAAGCTCTGGCGGCGGCCGCGGCTGAAGGGACGGCCGCCCGGACCGCCGATGGTGAGGTACTCGTCGACCAGGCGGGCGGTGCGCGGAGGACTGTTGCGCATCGAGTAGTAGGACACGGCCACCTGCCCCAGGTCATTGACCGCCACGGCGGGCGTGAAGTTGGGGGCATTGTCGGGACCGTCGGAGATCCGCCGCGGGAAGCTCCAGCCGCCGCGGCCGTCGGCCGAGGACGAGAGCAGGATCTGGTCGGTGCCGGGGGTGAAGCGCTGGTCCTGCCAGACCACGAACACGTTGCCGGTCGCGGGGTCGATGGCCGCTCCGGGGAGACCGTCGCCGGTGCGGGCGCCCGGCACCGGCGCGACGGTGATGTCGGCGATCGTGACCGGCGCGCTCCAGCTCTCGCCGCCGTCGGTCGAGTAGGAGCTCTCGATTGCTCCCGACAAGAGGGTGCCGCCCTGGTAGTGCAGCCAGATGGCGTGCACGACCCCGCCGGGGTCCACCAGCGGGACGATGCCGATGTTGCCGCCCTGGTCGAAGATGGTCGCCGGCGAGCTGAAGGTCCTGCCGCCGTCCGAGGAGTGCGCCATGACCAGCGCCTGGCCCGCGCCGGAGCTCGGCGAGATGTCCCACCCGACGTAGACGCGCCCGTAGAACGGGCTCTGCGGATGGTCGTCGACGGCGACCGCGTCCTTGTCGTCGATCGCCTCGACCGATTGGGCGTGCACCTGCACCGGGTCGGCCCAGGTCTCGCCGCCGTCCCGGGAGGCCGAGACGTAGACGCCCCCCTGGGCGTCCTGGTCGTCGAAGGCCAGCCCGGCGCAGTAGACGGCGTGCCCGGGCCCGAAAGCGACCCACGGATCGGAGGCCCGATCGAGGGTGCCGCCGGAGGCCGCGGTCAGCTTGGGCAGCAGCCCTTCATGCCAGTGCCGCCCGCCGTCGGTCGACAGCGCGAAGGTGAGCGCGCGGGCGCCGCCGACCGAGGGAAAGCGGTCCTCCTGGTAGAAGGCCAGCAGCCGGTTCGGGTCCTCGGGATCCGCCGCGAGATAGGGCTCCGCCTCGGTGTCCGGCTCGCCGGCACTGGCGCCCCGCGGCGGCAGCACGTCGTTGCTCACGCGGGTGTCGGGCAGGCCGGGGGGGACGCCCCTTCCTCCCCTTTCCGGCCGCGGCTGCGCGAGCGCCTCCGACCGCAGCAGCTCCTCGAGCTCCGGTGTCCGGGCGCCGGGCAGGATGCCGCCCGAGAAGCGCAGGCCGTGCCGCATCCCCGCGGCGATCGCGCGGCCGCGCGAGTAGCTCTCCTGGGAGAGGAGCGGCACCCAGAGCAGCAGGGCGCCGCCGGCGGCGGCGAGCACGACGAGCGCGGCGAGAGGGACCCGATGTGGCGGTTTCATGGCTGACCGTTCCTCCCCTACCAATGCTGTTGCCAATCTTAGCAGATCTCGAGCCCCCTGTAGGCCGCGGCGGCTCGCTTCCGGAGACGGCGGCGGCCACGCTAGTGGCCCGCTCGGTTCATTCGCATGCTAATCGCGCCGTCCTCCGCGTTCCTGGCAAGGCGTCGCCGACGAGGCATAGTCGAACTTATGTCGAGGAGGCGCAACGTAGCCAGGGACGCGGAGGGCAAGCGAGTAGGATGCGAATGAACCGAGCGGGACACTAGCATGGACCGTCCGACCGTCCCCATGATCGCGCCGCCTTACGATGCGCCGCGCTCCCGGCGGTTCCTACGCCTGCCGCGCGGCCCCCTGCTGCTGGTGCTGGCGCTCCCGGTCCTGCTGGCCGGCTGGGCGCTGTGGAAGGTGCTCACCTGGCCGGACGTTGCGGCGCTGGCCCATCGCCGTCCCGTGACCACGGCCTTCGTCGAGCACTATCGCCACGGCGGCTGGTGGCAGTGGTTCCGGGCGCCGCGGCCGGTCGAGTGGCGCTGGGTGCCCTACTCGCAGATCTCCCCCAACCTCAAGCGCGCCGTCCTCTGCGCCGAAGACCTGGGGTTCTTCTCGCACCACGGCTTCGAGCGCCGCGAGATGAAGGCGGCCCTCGAGGATGCCTGGGAGGAGAAGCGCCTGCCGCGCGGCGCCTCGACGATCACCCAGCAGCTGGCCAAGAACCTCTGGCTGTCGCCCTCGCGCAACCCGCTGCGCAAGCTCGAGGAGGCGGCGCTCACCCGCCAGCTCGAGGCCCACCTCGGCAAGCGGCGCATCCTCGAGCTCTACCTGAACGTCGTCGAGCTCGGCCCCGGAATCTATGGCGCCGAGGCCGCGGCGCGCCACTGGTTCGGCAAGCCGGCGCGCAGCCTGACCGAGCGCGAGGCGGCGCAGCTCGCCGCGAGCCTGCCCCTGCCCACCGAGTGGCACCCCGGCGCCGACAACCGCGCCTACCGCCGCCACGTGCAGACCGTTCTCCGCCGGATGAGCCGGGCCGGCTGGCTCGGCCAGCTGATCTGACCCCGTTCGGCTGGCTGCCCGGCACCCTCCCCGCCCCTCCCCTCCCACCCCTCCCTTCCCACCCGCCCTTCCGCCCGCCGCCGCCCACCCCGCCGCTGGACTTTTCCCCGGGCGGCCGGCGCCCTGTAGAATAGGAATAGTCGCGAACTTCCTGGCGACATGGATTCGTGTGGGGAGTTGCATGCGCCTATTTGCATTTGAGGGGCTACGCTACGGGGCAAAGGCCGGCGATCCGGGCAGGCTGGCCGCGCCCCCGTACGACCAGATCGACGACGCGGCCCGGGACCGCTTCCAGGCCGCCTCGCCGTACCACTTCGTCCACCTGACGCGGCCGGTGGCGACCGGCTCGGCGACGGCGGCGATGCCGGCGATGACAGCCGGCGACGGCGACCCGTACCGGCACGCCGCCGAGCTGCATCGCCGCTGGCTGCGCGACGGCATCGTCGCCCGCGACGAGCAGCCCTCCCTCTACCCGTACATCGTCGAGCTTTCCGGGGGGGGCGGCCTCCGTGGCTCCGCCGGCCCCGACGCCCCAGCCGGCCGCCGGCTGGGAGTGATGGCCCTGGTCGGCTATGGGCCGGCGTCGGAGATCCGCCCGCACGAGCAGACCCTCGACAAGCCGCTCGCCGATCGCCTGGCGCTCCTGGAAGCGACGCGGGTCGACCTCGAGCCGGCCCTGCTGCTGGCCGAGGACGAGGGCGCGCTCGACGACCTGCTCGCCGCGGACCTCGACGGCGGCGCCGGCCCGCCCCCGCGGCCGCTGGTCGACTACCGCGACGACGCCGGCAATCATCACCTGCTGTTCCGCATCTCCGATCCGGCCCGCATCGCCGCCTACCAGCGGGCGCTCGCGGCGCGGCCGGCCGCCATCGCCGACGGCCACCATCGTTACAAGGTCGGCCAGCGCTTCGCGGCCGAGCATCCCGGCTCCGCGGGCACCGCCGCCGGCGCCAAGCTGGCGGTGGTGACCAGCATGAGCTCGCGCGCGCTGACCATCGATCCCATCCATCGCGCCTTGCGCCAGCCGGTCGACCCGGCCCTCCTCGCCGACCTTGCGGCCGCGGCCACGCCCTTCCGCGGCGGCAGCGGCGCCGAGCTCGCGGAGGCGGTGGCGGCGGCGCCACAGCCGGCGCTCGGGGTGTGGGTGGCCGGGCGTCCGCCCGAGATCTGGCGCCTGCAGGCGGCGGGCGTCGCGGGCGCCGCGCACGCCGCGGGAAATCCGGCACCCTTGGCCGTCAAGATCTTCCAGGATGCGGTGTTGCCGGCGCTCGGCCTCGCCCCGGTGGCCGCCACCGACGGCACCCTGGTCTACCGCTCCGATGCCGACACCCTGTACGCCCAGCTCGAACGCGGCGAGCTCGGCACCGGCTTCTGGCTGCCGCCGATGCGCCCCTCCGACTTCGCCGCCGCCATCGCCCAGGGCGAGCTGCTGCCCCCGAAGTCGACCCGCTTCCTGCCGAAGGCGATGTCCGGGCTGGTCTGGAGCGACCACCGGTCGCGGGTGACCTGATGGCGATCCCCGGCGATCGACCTCGATCCGAAGAGGAGCCGTAGCGATGCCCACGCGCCACACCACCAAAGGCACGCCGGTCGTGCAGTTCGATCCCCAGCTCGAGGTGCCGCCCTACACCATCTTCCGGCGCCTCAAGGAGGGAGACCCACCGCTGCTGATCGACGTGCGCCCCGCCGGCGGCAGGCTGGCCTTGATGGGAGCGCGCGCGCTGCCGGGGCCGGACTGGACTCCCCCGCCCGAGCTGGACGTGGTGCTGGTCGACGACGACGGCGTGACCGCCGTCAAGCACGCCCGGCGCCTGCAGGAGGCCGGCTTCCCCCGCGTGCGAGCCCTCTTCGGCGGCCTGCACCTCTACGAGTTCTCCCTCGACCCGCAGGTCGTGGGGTGCGAGACCTACTTGATCAAGAGATAGTCCTAGAAGCTCACCACCCGCCCCGCCGTCGCCGTCATCCGCGACAGGGTCTGCCAGCCGAGCACCGCGTCGACCGTCTCCTGCACCCGGGCCATGTCGAGCCCCAGGATGCGGCTCGAGGCGCTGCACGCATAGATCCGGATCGACCCGGTCTCCCGCCCCGGCGCCAGCAGGGTGGACAGGGGCGGCAGGCCGAGCGTTTCGAGGCGCTCGGCGGAGACCGGCGGCCCCGGGTCGAGCGCGTCCCAGCGCCCGCCGGCCCAGGAATCGAGAGCGGCGAAGAACAGCGCGATCTCCACCTCCTCGCCCGCCGCCACCGCGCTGGCCGCCAGCGACGACACCTGGAACCGCGTCTCCCAGGCGCCGCCATGGGCGAGGATCATCAGGTCGGACATCGGCTCATGCTGTCAGGTTTTGGCGGCCTGCGCCGCCTGCGGCAGCCTACGACGGCTCGGGCCCGGCCGGCGCCCCGGCCGGCGCGGCCACCGTCCAGGTGTCGCCGGCCGCCAGCAGCTCCTCGAGCGTCGACGGCCCGGTGCGGTCCTTGCCCTGGAGGCGGTGGATCTGCTCGACGACGCCGGTCTCGTAGCTCGGCCGCTCCACCGCGCGCAGCACGCCCAGCGCGGTCGGCAGCTCGGGAGGCAGCAGCTGGGCGGCGAGGAAGGCGAGCGCCGGGCTGGCGACCGTCTCGTCCCACACCAGGCAGTCCTCGACGCGGTTCGGAGCGTCGGGGCCGATCTCGAAGACCTCGAAACCGACGCCGCGCAGCCGCAACCCGCGGTTGCGCCGCTTGCCGAAGACCAGCGGCTTGCCGTGCTCGAGCTGCACCGTCTGCTCGTCGCGGGTCTCCTTCTCGGTCATGTAGCCGAAAGCCTTGTCGTTGAAGATGTTGCAGTTCTGGTAGATCTCGACGAAGGCGGTGCCGCGGTGCCGCGCGGCGCGGCGCAAGGTCTCCTTCAGGTGCTGCTGGAAGATGTCGACGCTGCGCGCGACGAAGGTGGCGCCGGCGCCCAGGGCCAGCGCCAGCGGATTGAACGGCATGTCGATCGAGCCGAAGGGAGTGGACTTGGTGCGCTTGCCCGGCTCGCTGGTCGGCGAGTACTGGCCCTTGGTGAGGCCGTAGATGCGGTTGTTGAACATCAGGATCTTCACCCCGACGTTGCGCCGCAGGACGTGGATCAGGTGGTTGCCGCCGATCGACATCGCGTCGCCGTCGCCGGTGGCGATCCACACCTCGAGCTCCGGCCGCGCCAGCTTGAGGCCGGTCGCGACGGCGGGCGCGCGGCCGTGGATCGAGTGGAAGCCGAACGTGTTCATGTAGTACGGGAAGCGGCTCGAGCAGCCGATCCCCGACACCACCACGAACTTCTCGCGCGGGATCCCCAGCTCGGGGAACACCTGCTGCACCGCAGACAGGATGGCGTAGTCGCCGCAGCCCGGGCACCAGCGCACCTCCTGGTCGGTCTGGAAGTCCTTCTTCGACAGCGGCGCTGGACCGCCGGGGATGGCGGCGGTCTCAGGAGACATGCGTGGCCTCGCCGGCAGGAGAGCCCGCCGCGCCCGCAGCGCCCGCGGCGCTCGCCGGTCGATCGAGCGGATGTTCGAGCGGACGTTCGAGCGGATGTTCCAGCAAAAGCACGATCTCGTCGAGGATCTCGGTGCGCGTGAACGGGCGCCCCTGCACCTTGGTCATGCTGATCACGTCCTTGAGGTAGCGCCCGCGCAGCAGCAGCGCCAGCTGGCCGAGGTTCATCTCCGGCACCAGCACGCGCTCGAAGCGCGCCAGCACCTCGCCGAGGTTCGCCGGCATCGGGTTGAGGTAGCGCAGGTGCGCCCGGCTGACCTCGCGCCCCTGCCGGCGGGCGGCGTTGACGGCACCGGTGATGGCGCCGGCGGTCGAGCCCCAGCCGAGCACCAGCAGCCGTCCGGACGGCTCGCCGTCCACCTCCAGCTCGGGGATGTCGCGGGCGATCCGGGCCACCTTCTCGGCGCGCAGCCGCACCATGTGCTCGTGGTTCGCGGGGTCGTAGGAGACGTCGCCGGTGACGTCCTCCTTCTCGAGGCCGCCGACGCGGTGCTCGAGGCCGGGAGTGCCGGGCACGGCCCAGGGGCGCGCCAGCGTCTCGGGATCGCGGAGGTAGGGCGTGAAGCCGGCGGGATCGGTGCGGAACTCGACCCGCAGATCGGGCAGGGCGGCGACGTCGGGCAGCTTCCAGGGCTCCGAGCCGGTGGCGATGTAGCCGTCCGACAGCAGCACGACGGGCACCATGTGCCGGGTGGCCAGGCGCACCGCCTCGATCGCGACGTCGAAGCAGTCCTTCGGCGAGGCGGCGGCGAGCACCGGCAGCGACGATTCGCTGTTGCGCCCGAACATCACCTGCAGCAGGTCGGCCTGCTCGGTCTTGGTCGGCAGGCCGGTGGAGGGGCCGCCGCGCTGGATGTCGCAGACGATGAGCGGCAGCTCGACCATCACCGCCAGGTTCATCGCCTCGGCCTTCAGCGCGATGCCGGGGCCGCTCGAGACCGTCACCCCGAGCGCGCCGCCGAACGCGGCGCCGATCGCGGCGCAGACCGCGGCGATCTCGTCCTCCGCCTGGAAGGTGGTGACGCCGAAAGCCTTGTGCCGCGCCAGCTCGTGCAGCACGTCCGAGGCCGGGGTGATCGGGTAGGCGCCGAGGAACAGCGGCAGGCCGCTGCTCCGGCTGGCCGCGATCAGGCCCAGGGCGAGCGCCGTGTTGCCCTGGATGTTGCGGTAGAGGCCCGGCGGCATCGGCGCCGGCTGCACCTCGTAGCGGTGATGGAACAGCTCGGTGATGTCGCAGAAGTTCCAGCCGGCGCGCAGCGCCTTGACGTTGGCGTCGGCGAGGATGGGCTTCTTGGCGAAGCTGCGCTCGAGCCAGGCGATGGTCGAGTCGAGCGGGCGGCTGAACAGCCAGTAGACCATGCCGAGAGCGAAGAAGTTCTTGCAGCGGTCCATGCCCTTGGCGTCGAGGCCGGTGCCCTCGAGGGCGCGGCGGGTCATGGTGCCGAGATCGGCCTTGAACACGCGGTAGCGCTCGAGCGAGCCGCCGTTCAGCGCGTCGAGCGGGTTGGCGGCGTAGCCGGCGCGGGCGAAGTTGCGGTCGTTGAACTCGTCGGTGTTGACGATCAGCACGCCGTTCGGCTTGAGGTCGGGAAGGTTCTTCTTGAGCGCCGCCGGGTTCATCGCGACCAGCACGTCGGGCGCGTCGCCCGGGGTGTGGATGTCGTAGTCGGCGATGCGCACCTGGAACGCCGAGACCCCCGCCAGGGTGCCCGCCGGCGCCCGGATCTCGGCCGGGAAGTCGGGCAGCGTCGAGAGATCGTTGCCGACCAGCGCCGAGGTGTTGGTGAACTGGCTGCCGGTCAGCTGCATGCCGTCGCCCGAGTCGCCGGCGAAGCGGATCACGACGTCGTCGAGCCGCTCCGGCGCGAGCGGGTGATGGCCGGGATCGCCGGCTGGTGGAGTCATCGTCGCCATGTCGCCCAAGCTGCGATTGCGCCTCATCTTAGCGCAACTGCCGGTCCCGGAGGCGTATTCCCGGCGGAAGAGGCGGCAGGGATGGCCGTGGTGCCATCAGGACGGCGGGGCGGGGGGCGGCGGCGAGCCGGCCGCGGGCGGCGCGGCGGAGGCGGCGGAGGCGGCGGCCGGCGCCTCCCGGGGGCCCTCGCGCGCCCGGCGGGCCGCTTCGACGATCGAGAAAGCCTCGCGGCGCATCTTCGCCCGCTGCGCTTCCTCCTCGGGATAGCGCGGCCGGTAGCCGAGGAGCTCCTCGTCGAAAGTGAACGGCTTCATCAGGTCCGCCTTGCCGACGACCGTCTGGTCGCGGTTGAAGTAGGCCATGTCGTAGTTGTTGCTCATGATGATGGCCTCCTCCGGGCAGGCGTCGACGCAGTAACCGCAGAAGACGCAGCGCAGCATGTCGATCTCGTACACCACCGGGTACTTCTCGATGTTGACGTCGGGGTGCTCGGCGGCCTCGATGTGGATGCACTCCGCGGGGCAGGCCTGGGCGCAGAGGTAGCAGGCGACGCAGCGCACCGAGCCGTCGGGGCGGGTGGTGAGGATGTGATGGCCGCGGAAGCGGTGGCTGTAGTTGCGCCGCTCCTCCGGGTACTCGATGGTCAGCATCCTGCCCGGGTGGAACAGGTTGCGCAGGAAGTGCCGGAGGGTCACCAGCAGGCCGCCGACGAGCGGCAGGTACAGCCGCTCGGCCACGCTCTGCCGGTAGGGCTGAGTGGTGGTCGGGTAGGGCGCCGGCAGGGGCTCGGCCGCGGTGGCCGCCGGGGGCGTCGTGGCCGTCGGGGAGGCGCTCATCGCTCGAGCTCTCCGGCGACCACGTTGAGGCCGCCCAGCGAGATCACCGCGTCGGACACCGAGCCGCCGCGGATCAGCTTGGAGAAGGTGGACATGATCGGGAAGCACGGAGGCCGGACCTTGATCCGGTACGGCTTGGCGGTGCCGTCGCTCAGTATGTAGAAGCCGAGCTCGCCGTTGGCACCCTCGGTCGGCAGGTAGAGCTCCCCTTCCGGCACCTGGATGCCGTCCATGATCAGCTTGAAGTGATAGATCATCGCCTCCATCTCGTTGTAGGCCTTCTCCTTCGGCGGCAGGGCGACGTGCGGGTCGTCGACGATGAAGCCGCCCTCGGGCATGCCGCGGTCGAGCAGCTGGCGGATGATCCTGAGCGATTGCCGGATCTCGAGGTTCCGGATGCGGTAGCGGTCGTAGATGTCGCCGCCGTAGAGCACCGGCACGTCCCACTCGACCGTGTCGTAGAGGTCGTAGGGCTGCGCGCGGCGCACGTCGAAAGGCACGCCGCTGGCGCGCAGGCAGGGTCCGGTCCAGCCCCAGTTGACCGCCTCGGCGCCGGAGATGGCGGCGACGCCGACCGCGCGGTCGAGCCAGATGCGGTTGTGGTCGCACAGTTTCTCGACGTCCGCGACGAACGGCGGGATGATCTCGAGCAGCCGCCGGCAGCGCGCCATGAAGTCGGGCGGCAGCTCCTGCGACAGGCCGCCGATGCGGCAGTAGGACACCGTCAGGCGAGCGCCGCAGCAGGCCTCGAGCAGGCCGTAGATCTCCTCGCGCGGCTGGAACATGTACCAGAAGTTGGTGAGACCCCCGGCGTCGACCAGCGTGGTGCCATTGCACACGCAATGATCCATGATGCGCGAGAACTCGGACAGGATGGTGCGCGCCCACACCGCCCGCGGCGGCGCCTCGATGCCCAGCAGCTGCTCGACCGCGCGGCAGTAGGCGACGTTGTTGATGAAGGAGGAGCAGTAGTTGAGCCGGTCGGTGTAGGGGATCACCTGCTGCCAGGTGTGGGTCTCGCACATCTTCTCGAAGCAGCGGTGCAGGTAGCCGATCTCGACGTCGGAGGCGACGATGGTCTCGCCGTCGAGCACCGCCATCAACCGGAAAGTGCCGTGCATGGCCGGGTGCGAGGGCCCGATGTTGATCGTCATGCGCTCGAAGAGGTCGTCGTCGAAGCTCGCAGTGGTAGCCGAGGTCTCCGGGCTCTCCGGGGTTCCCGCGGCCGGCGAGGCGGCGCGAGACTGTCCGCCCTGGCCGCCGACGAAGCCGCCGGGCAGATCGAAGTGCGGCTTGTAGATCTTGTCCTCGGTCAGGATCCAGCGCCGCGCCGGGTCGTAGTCCTTGCGCAGCGGGTGTCCCTGGAAGGCCTCGTGGCAGAGGATGCGCGACAGGTTCGGGTGGCCGGTGAAGCGCAGGCCGAACATGTCGAAGACCTCGCGCTCGGCCCAGTTGGCGGCGTTCCAAACCGGCACCAGCGACGGCAGCACCGGATCGCTCTCCGCCACCGGCACCTTCAGCCGCAGGCGGGCGTTCCGCGGCACCGAGTAGAGGTGGTAGACCGCCTCGAAGCGCTCGGGCCGGTCCGGGTAGTCGACGCCCGCCAGGTCCATCAGCAGGTCGAAGCGCGTCTCGCGGTGGTCGCGCAGCTCGCGCGCCAGGTCCGCCAGCACCTCGCGCTTGACGATCCAGGTCGGCTGGTCGAGGCCGCCGTCCGCGGGGACCGGGGTGATGCTGCCGGCCGGGTACTTGGAGCGGACGGCCTCGTAGAGATCGGCGCCGGAGCCGCCCGAGGCGGTGCCTGCCACCCCGGAAGGGGCGCCTGGTGCGGCGGTGGGATCGGCTGTGGTCGGAGTCGGGGGCATCGCGTAACTCGTGCTTGGGGTTCGCCGCCGGGAAATCCCAGGATGGCGCCCTAGATCTCGGGAGCGCCGAGGTCGGGCTCCTCGCTGGATCGCTCCTTGGCGCGCGCGTCGGCGGCCTTGCCGAGGCGTTGGCGGTCGCGGATCACCTTCTCACGGAGCTGCAGGATGCCGTACATCAACCCCTCGGGGGTC
>Ga0207699_10000042_pt1 | contig 117645 bp, 102 predicted proteins | sample LARL51metaG_FD_184344 | JGI IMG/M metagenome (GOLD analysis project Ga0207699, IMG submission 184344) | Corn, switchgrass and miscanthus rhizosphere microbial communities from Kellogg Biological Station, Michigan, USA - LAR L5-1 metaG... | ecosystem: Host-associated > Plants > Roots >... | reverse complement strand
GCGTCGTCGCCCGCGCCTGGATTCGCGTCCTCTACGCCTGCTGGCACTCCGACGTCGCCTACAGCCCCAACCGCCACCGCGCTGAGCAACGCCTCGCTGCGGCATAGGGGTTGACTCAGAGAACTCAGGACGCCACGTCGAGGTCGTACACGAGGAAGACCGGCAGGCCGGCGGGGTCCCTGACCACCTGCGGCCGCCCCAGCGCGATGCCCGACTCCGCTGCGAAGGCCATGAAGTGCGCCCGCGCCTGTGGGAAGGTCACGTTGCCGGGCGCGTGCAGGACCACCAGCACCCGGCGTCCGGCGAAGAACGCCTGCCGCACCGCGGGCGCGTCCGGCGAGGCCGGGTCGAGGAGCTGGAACAGGACCCACAGGTCGTGGTATTTGGGCCGATCGGCCGCGGAGGCGAAGCCGTAGAGCTGATTGCCCATTCCCCAGTCTACAGTGACCACCTCGTCCGCCCCGGCGATGCGGCCCTCGAGCAGATCGGACAGCGGATAGATGGCCGGTGACCACGGCGCGTTGAAGCTGTTGTTGCCGTGGAAAGCGGCCACGAACTCCGCGTCCACCGCCACCTGTGACGCGGTCACCGCGACGGTCGCCGCGGCGACGATCGCGGCCACAGCCCAGCGCGGCCGCACGGCGTGCGGCGGCAGCGCGCGCCAGGCGGCGCGCAGCGCTGCGGCGATGCTGAAGGCGGTGAAGGCCCAGAGCGTCATCACGTGGTGCGGTCCCGTCGCCGACCGCGTAGCCACCATCTCCGCGAAGGTCACCGCGAACAGCAGCGCGAAGAACAGCGCGATGCGCAGGTCGCGCCTGGCCTCGGGGTTGCGGACACGGGCCGGCACGACGCGCGCGACGGCGGCAACCAGCCCACCCACCGCCGCGGGCAGCACCAGCCACGGAGTCCAGGCGGTGAAGGCGAGATTGCGCGCGGTCATCCAGCCGTAGACGACCGAGCCGTCGAACGTGGTGGTGAAGAGCTGTCTCACGTCGGCGAATCGCTGTCGCAGGTCGAGGGGCCCGCCGTTGACGTCGTGCAGCGCCGCGGGCAGGAAGGCCGCGACCATGAGGGCGGCCAGGCCTGCGAAGACCACGTTGCTGGACAGCACGCCCCGCGAGCGCAGCTCGCGGCTGCGCTCGCGCAGCTCCGGCCAGAGCGCCAGCGGTGTGGCCACCAGCAGCGCCGCGACGAACCAGAGGAAGTTGAGCTTGTCGTAGATGCCGGCGAGCAGCGAGCCGTAGAGCAGCAGCAGCCAGCGCACCCGGCCGTCACGCAGGAAGAGGAAGAGACCGTTGAGCGCCATCACCTTGAAGAAGGTCATCAGCACCACCGGTCCCCAGTCGGTGCGCGTGGTGAAGATCAGCGCTGGTTCACTGGCCACCACCAGCAGCAGCACGGCCGCGACCCGCCCACCGAAGAGGCGGCGGGCGAGCAGGTACGTGCCCACCAGCGCAGCCGCCGTGAGCAGGATGACGGGCAGCCGGATGGTCAGCGCCGAGACGCCGAAGACGCGGAAGATGGGATAGAACAGGTAGGCCTTCAGCGCGCCGATGTAGCTCATCAGCAGCAGCGGATGGCCGAACAGCCGGCGATAGATGAAGGCGTCGCCGCCGTGCGCGCCCGTTGCCGCGTTGAGGAAGAGGGCCTCGTCGTACTCGACGCCGGGACGGCTGATGTCCACCGTGCACACGGCGACGAAGCCCACGACGATCAGCCCCGCCACCACCGTGGCGATGGCCGGCCGGCGCCGCCGCACGTGCGCGCCGGTTGCAGCTCCGGTCACGGCGCGCAAGTCTAGCAGCGGCGCGCCGCGGGCCTCGCAGCGGAGGTGGCGGACCATCCCCTATCCTTCCGGCAGCCTGCCACCCTCAGTCCGGACGGGATGCTCACAGCCTCGCAAGCCCCTGACGCAGCCGCGCGCCCAGCGCCGTCGTGGCGGCGGCTGCAGACCCTCAGGCGGCTGCTGGCGACACCCGCGTGCCTGCTGGCCATCGTCGTCTTCGCAGTCGCCTTCCACCGCAACGTGCTGACCGGCTCGGCGCACTACTGGCTGGACATCACCGGCTACAACTACCCCCTGCTGTACTTCGAGGGACACAGCCTCATTCACGGCTCGTTCGCGCTCTGGGACGGGCACAACTACTCCGGGCTACCGCTGGTCGCCAACCCGCAGAGCGCCCAGTTCTATCCGCCGCATCTGCTGCTCTTCGCCCAGCGCATCCTGGCCGGCAAGGACGTCTCCGAGTTCCAGGTGCAGCTCCTCGACTTCAGCCATTTCGTCATCGGCGGGCTGGGCATGTTCGCGCTGCTGCGCACCCTGTCGGCGGCGCGGCTGTACGCGCTGATGGGCTCACTGGCCTGGATGGCGAGCGGTTTCCTGCTGGCGCAGACGCAGCATCTCGGGGTCATCGAGACCATGGCCTGGGCGCCGCTGATGCTGGCCCTGGCCCTGCGCCTGGCCTGGCGTCCGGGTGCCGGGGCCGCGTTGCTCTTCATGGCCTGCACGGCGATGGCCGTCCTGGCCGGCTTCCTGCCGCAGGCGGCGGTCTTGGTGGTGTTCTGCCTCGCCGTCTTCGCGGCGGAGATGGTGCGCACCCGGCCGGCACACTGGCGGAGGAGCCTGGTTCATCTCGGCGCGGGCCTGGCGGGCGCCGGGGCGCTCACGGCGGTCGCGCTGCTGCCCATCCTCAGCTACCTGCACGACAGCATCCCCCTCAACGCGCACGGCGGGCTGGCGCCGCAGTCGCTGCTGACGGTGCTGATGCCGAACTACTACCGCAACGACAATCTGGCCGCGTACTGGGGACCCGGCGACTTCACCACGACCTACTTCTACATGGGCCTGCCCGTCCTGCTGCTGGCCGCGGTCGGCCTGGTGGTGACGCGCGGCGCCGCCACCACCTTCAAGCTGCTGCTGGCGCTCTCCGTACTCCTCTCCTTCTCGCCGATGGCCGACGCGGTGCTGCGCGTGGTGCACGGCGTCCCCTTCGAGGGCAACCTGCTCAGACCCGAGGACTTCGCTCCCGTCGTCGGTCTCGCCGTGGTGGTTCTGGCCGTTCTCGGCCTGAACGACCTGCGCCGCTCGCGCTGGGTGGCGCTGGCCGCCGCGGCGACGGCGGCGGCGGTGCTGGTGGTCGCCAAGCTGACGCCCAGGCTGGCCGGCCATTCGGTCCGCGACCTGGCCGTCGCGGCGACCATCCTGATGGTGGCGGTCGCCGCCATCGCCCTGATCCCGCGCGGCGGCTGGAAGCCGGTGCTGGCGCTGCTCTGCGCAGGCGAGCTGTTCTTCGCCAACAGCGGGCGCCTGGTGGTGGCCACTCCGGGCACCGACTACCAGGTCGGCCCCTCGGCGGCCGAACGCGACACGGCGGTGATCCCCGAGCTGCGCACCCTGGCGCAGGGCTATCGCGTCTCTGTCGACCAGGAGGTCAGCAGCGGCAGCTGGTGGACGGGCTGGCGGGTGTGGGGCATCGACAGCGTCAACGGGTTCGAGCCGCAGCTCTCGCAGCACTACTTCGACACGGTGCTGGCCAACGGCGCCACCTGGCACACCGACCGTCTCTTCGACTTCAGCTCGTACGCGGGCAGGCTTCCCGAGCTGCTCAACATCGGCTACGTGGTCACGCAGCGCCAGGGCGGCCTGCACGATCCCCGGCTCACCGCCGTCTGGCAGCACGGCGCCTACACCATCTACCGCATGGCCGACGCCCGGCAGCGCTACCTCGTCTTCAACCCGGACACCTTCCACTGCACCGGCAACGACTGCTCGATCGACAGCTCGCTGGGCGCGGGCACTCCTGCCCGACTGGCCAGCTCCGACCCCAACACGCGCACCGTGACCGTGCACGCCACCGCCCCCGGCTCTCTTCTCTTCGCCAGCGAAGCCTGGTACCCGGGCTGGCAGGCCGAGGTCGACGGCACGGCGGCGCCGGTGGTGAAGGTCGACGACCTGGTCATGGGTGTGGTCGTCCCCCGGGGGGCCCACAGCGTGCACCTGGAGTTCCGGCCCGCCTCGTTCACGGCCGGCCTGGCCGTCACCGCCCTGGCCTCGGCGGCCTGGCTGCTGGCCTGGCCGGCGCTGGCCCTGAGATCCCGGCGGAGGACGATAGGGTAGACTTCCGCCGCCTGCGCCCCCGGCGCCCGGGCGGCGATCCCGGGCCGGCGGCGCGCCCCGGCGGCGGATCCACCGCCACCGAACGCCAGGAGATCCATGGAACACGCCGGTTCGACCCCTTATCTCTCCGTGCTGATGCCCGCCCTCAACGAGGGCAAGACCATCGACCGGGTCATCGACGCGGTCCTTGCCGTGGACATCCCCCTGGAACTGGTGATGGTCGACGACGGCTCGACGGACGACACCTGGGCGCGGATGCAGGGGCGCAGCGATGGGCAGCGGGTGCGCTGCTTCCAGCACCAGTTCAACCAGGGCAAGGGCGGCGCCATCCGCACCGCGCTGCAGCAGGCACGCGGCGAGGTGGTGATCATCCAGGACGCGGACCTCGAATACGACCCCCGCGAGTTTCCCAAGCTCCTCGAGCCGATTCGCAGCGGCCGGGCCAGCGTGGTCTACGGAACGCGCGCCTTCGCCAGCCATTCCGCGTACTCGTACTGGTACGTGGTGGGCAACCGCGCGGTCACGCTGGCCACCAACCTGCTCTACAACTGCTACCTCTCCGACATGGAGACGGGGTACAAGGTCATGCCGCGATGGCTGGCCCAGAGCCTCGATCTCAAGGCGCGGGGCTTCGAGCTCGAGCCCGAGATCACCGCCAAGATCCTGCGCAGCGGCCAGCGCATCTACGAAGTGCCGATCTCGTACAACGCGCGCTCCCGTGCGGAGGGCAAGAAGCTGACCGCGATGGACGGCGTGCGTGCACTGGCGACCCTGACCAAATACCTGCGCTGGTCGCCGGCGCGAGGCGTGCGACCGGCAGCCTGAGCATGTCGGACTGGGCGACGCGGCTCGGTGACGAGCGCAGGGCGGCCGGCGCGCCGCCGATCACCGCCGTGGTGCACACGCTCGACGAAGAGGAGGCCATCGCCGAGACCCTGCGTGCGCTGCTGTGGTGCGACGAGATCCTGGTCGTCGACATGCACAGCACCGACCGCACCGTGGAGATCGCCGAATCCCTCGGCGCCCGAGTCGTGCAGCACCCGCGCATGGGCTACGTGGAGCCGGCGCGCAACTTCGCCATCGGCGAGGCACGCCACGACTGGCTGCTGCTCTGCGACGCCGACGAGCATATCCCCGAGCAGCTGGCCCGGGACCTGGCCACGGTGGCCGGCCAGGACGCCGCCGACGTCGTCTCGATTCCCAAGGTGAGCCGGCTCTGCGGCCAGTGGATGAAAGCCACCGGCTGGGGCGACGAGCGCCATTACCGTTTCTTCAAGCGCGGCCACGTGCTCTGGAGCAACGAGATCCACTCGGTCCCCACCGTCAGCGGTCGCATCCTGCACCTGCCCCGCCACGACGGCAACGAGGTGTTGCACGAGACCGCCAGGGACCTCGAGCACTTCTTCTCCAAGCTGCTCCACTACAGCGGCCACGAGCCCGACAGCTTCGCCGCCCGCGAGGTGCCCATGTCCTGGACACTGGCCGTCGAGGAGGCGCGCCAGGAGCTGCGCAACCGCTGGTCGGTCAAGGAGGACGGCACGCTGTCGGCGGTGCTGTCGGTGGGTCTCTACTTCTATCGCCTGCTGGCCCACGCCCGCTACTGGGAGCGCAACGGCTTCCCCGACGTCGGCGCGCCCGCTGACGCCGAGGGCGCGCTGCAGGACCTCGGCGGGCCCGACGCGACACATCCGCTGGTCAAGGCATTGGCGCAGAGCCGCCGGTCGGAGGTGGCCGCGCGCCAGCTCGCCGCGGAGTCCTATGCCCGCTTCCACGAGATGGCCGAGCTGGTGGGCACGTTGCAGAGCGAGCTGCACCGGGTCACGGGCGACTACCAGCGCACCATCAGCTCGCGTTCCTGGCGCGCCCTCGAAACCCTGCGGCGCAGCCGCCGCAGGGTCACCCACCCGCTGCGCCGCACCCTGCAGCGCGCGACGCCGCAGCCGCCCGCCACGGCGGTGCGCCGCTACGAGCCGCCGGTGCCCACGGTCGCCGAAGCCATCGGCCGGCTCAGCCACATCGACTTCGCCGAGGTCGAGGACCCGGTGGCCTCGATCCTCATCCCCGTCTACAACCAGGTCGGCTTCACCGCGCGCTGCCTGGCCTCGATCCACCGCGCGAAGATCAGCGTCGCCTACGAGGTCATCGTGGTCGACGATCGCTCGAGTGACGAGACTCCCGAGCTGCTCGCCACCGTGCCGGGGCTGCGCATGCTGCGCAACCAGGAGAACCTCGGCTTCTGCGGCGCGGTCAACGCCGGCGCCGCCCTGGCCAGGGGCGAGTTCCTTGTCCTGCTCAACAACGACACCGAGGTCGAGCCGGACTGGCTGGACACGCTGGTCGACGCGGCCCGCAGCGCCCCCGACGTCGGCGCGGTGGGCAGCAAACTGCTCTACGGCGACGGGGTGCTGCAGGAGGCGGGCGGCATCATCTGGAACGACGGCGTGGGCTGGAACTTCGGTCGCTACGACGATCCCGCCAAGCCAGTGTACAACTTCCGCCGCGAGGTCGAGTACTGCTCGGCCGCATCACTGCTGGTGCGCCGCGACCTCTTCGAGGAGCTGGGCCGCTTCGACATGCGCTTCGCCCCCGGCTACTACGAGGACACCGACCTCTGCTTCGCGCTGCGCCAGAAGGGATATCGCGTGCTCTACGAGCCGCACTCCGAGGTCGTGCACCACGAGGGACGCACCTACGGCACCGACGAGGACGCGGGCGCGGCGGCGGTGGGCCAGCACACCAAGCTGAGCCAGGAGGTGAACCGGGCCAAGTTCGTGGAGAAGTGGGGCCAGGTCCTCGCCCAGCAGCATCTGCCCAACGGCACGGCACGTGGCCTGCTCGGCGGCCGCCGCGACCGCCGGCATCGCGTGCTCGTCCTCGACACCTGGGTGCCGGCGCATGACCAGGACTCGGGCAGCCTGCGCATGGCCTGGATCCTGCGCCTGCTCGCCGAGATGGGCTGCCGGGTCACCCTGTATCCCAATGACGGCAACGCGCGCCAGCCGTACGCCGCCGAGTTCGAGCGCGGCGGCATCGAGGTCTGGCGGCATCCCTGGAGCTTCGCCGAGCTGGCCGAGCCGCGGCCCGACTTCTACGACACCATCCTGCTCAGCCGCGCCGCGGTGGCTGACGACCTGCTCGACCCTCTCCGCCGCGCCTTCCCCTCGGCGCTGATCGTCTTCGACACCGTGGACCTGCACTTCGTCCGCGAGTCGCGGCGGATGGAGACCGCCGGCGTCTTCGACGAGGCGCGCATCGAGCGCACCCGCAACAGCGAGCTGCGCGCCATCCGCGGTTCGGACATCACGGCGGCGGTGACCGAGGCCGAGGCGAAGATCATCCGCGACCTCGAACCCCGCGCCTCGGTGATCGTGCTGCCCAACGTGCACGAGCTGCCCGAGGGCGACATTCCGCCCTTCGGCGCGCGTGCCGACCTGCTCTTCATCGGCGGCTACCTGCACGATCCCAACGTCGATGCCGTGCACCGGCTGGTGCGCGAGATCCTGCCGCGGGTGCGCGAGTCGGTCCCCGATGCGCGGCTGTGGCTGGTCGGCTCGCACCCGCCGCCCGAGATCGTCGAATACCACAGTGACGACGTCATCGTCACCGGGTTCCTCGAGGACGTCACCGAGTACTTCCGCTCGGCGCGCGTCTTCGTGGCACCGCTGCGCTACGGCGCGGGCATGAAGGGAAAGATCGGGCACGCGCTGTCGATGGGACTGCCCATCGTCACCACCGGCATCGGCGCCGAGGGCATGGGCCTGGTGCACGGCAGGCACGCCATGATCTGCGACGACTCCGACGACTTCGCCGACGCGGTGGTGCGCCTCTACCAGGACGAGCCCACCTGGACGGCCATGTCGCGCGAGGGCATCGAGCTGGTCCGCCGCGAGTGGACGCCCGAGGTGATGCGCCAGCGCCTGCGCGCGGTGCTGGAGCGCTCGGCCGGCCGGCTCAGCTGACCAGGCGGCTGCGCAGCAGCGCGAAGGCGCGCTCGTCGCCCTCCGGCGTCGCCGGGTCCGACGCCGTGGTGTTGCCGACGCTGACGTAGTCGGCGATGTCCCAGCCGGTGCGCGCGAAGATCCGGCGCAGCCCAGCCTCGGTGAAGATCCAGAAGTTGGTGCTGTCGTTGTTGCACTCGGCCGGATCGAGCAGGTAGGCCGCGGGCAGCGGACCGATCTCGACGCGCGGCTCGCCGGCGAAGCGCGCGATCCGCGTGCTGACCACGCACCAGCGGCTGGTGCGCGCCAGCGACTCCAGCATGAAGTAGGGATTCTTGAGGTGGTAGAGGATGCCCAGGAAGACCACCAGGTCGTAGGTGCCGCGGGGCAGCTCGAAGCGGTCGTCGAGGTCGAGGTCGTGGATGCCCACCGAGGAGCGCAGCTTCTTCTTGAGCAGCCGCACGCCGCGCATGCCGTTGAAGTTGGTGGGCGCGTGGTCGATGACGTCGACGCGATAGCCGCGCGACTCCAGGAAGAAGGCCAGGTCGCCGTCGGCGGCACCGATGTCGGCGATGCGGCTGCCCTTGCCGAAGCGCGCGAAGAGCTGCCGGTTCTCGCCGGTGAGCAGCCGGTGCAGATGCTCGAAGTTGATCAGGGTTCCGTACGGATACCAGGGGAAGTCCGGGCCCCACTCGCGCTTGCGCGCCTCGAGCTGCAGGTTGAAGGCGGAGGCCTCGCGCCGCAGCTCCTCGATGTCGAGAGTCATGACCGCGAGGACACTGTGACCGCAGGAGCGCTCGACGGCGCATGCCGCGTGGCCCGCAGCCGGGTCTCCAGCAGCGCGCCGACCGCCACCAGGGCGACCAGCGCCCCGATCACGAAGGCCAGCTCGACCCGCAGGATGACGTGGATCGAGCCCACCGCGCCGAGGCCGGCCACGGCGGCGACGAAGGCCACCACGCCGGCGATCCAGCCCAGCGGCACCAGCCGGTGCCCGGCCAGGGCGATGACGCCCTGCACCAGTCCCAGGGCCAGCATGTACAGCCCGCTGGCCGCGGCCAGCAGGGCCATGTCCAGGTGGGAGAGCTGGAAGCCCGCACCGAAGAAGTGCGAGACCACGAAGGGCCCGAGCAGGGCGCTGCCGGCCACCGCCAGCCCGGCGACGGCGGCCACCGCGGCCATCAGCCGCAGCAGCCCGTGGCGGAACTCGTGGTAGTGGCCGGCGGCCGCCTGTGCGGCCAGCGCGGGCAGCAGCGAGGCCTGCACCGCCTGGAAGAAGAACAGCGGGATGCGGGCGATGACCAGCCCGTTGAGGAAGGTCCCCGCGGCGGCCTGCTCGCCCGGCGCCGCCAGCGTCTTGACCGCCAGCGGCCCGGCGTTGACCAGGAACTGCCCGAAGAGCGAGCCGGCCACCAGGAAGCCCACCGCGTGCGATATGTCGGCCCAGTGCACGGGAGAGCCCGGCCGCAGCTCGACGCGCGAGGCCAGCAGCCCCACGGCCACGCCGGCGAAGCAGGGCAGTCCCACGGCCAGGCCGTAGACGCCGGCCAGCTTGACCCCGGCCACGGCGAAGGCGGCGGTGGCCAGCACGCGCACCAGGCCCTCGACGGTGAGCAGCACCCCGTAACCGCCGAAGGCGCCGCTGCCCGCCAACACGCCGCGGGCGAGGTAGTAGACGAGGTACGAGAGCACCGCGAGCAGGAAGGCGACCAGCAGCAGGGTCTCGCCGTCGAAGAGCCGGTCGACCAGCGGCCCGTGTGCCGCCAGGGCGATGGCCACCACCGCCACGGCGACGACGCTGCCCGCCGCGCCGGCCCGGGTGACCACGGGACGGCTGCCCATCCCCTGCACCCGCCGGGTGCTGACCATGCGCCCCACCTCCTGCTCCAGGGGCAGGAAGAGCCCCGGCGCGACCAGGAAGACCAGCGTCCACAGCACGGAGACCGGCGCGTAGGCCTTGGGGCCGAGCGCCCGCGAGGCGATGGCCAGGAAGCCGTAGGCGGTGAGGCCGGAGACCACCAGCGCAGCGGCGACCGGCGTGGTCCCGGGGGGAAGCGGGTTGCGGCGGGCCAGCTTCAGCTCGGGCCCACCGTCAGGGCGCAGACGCGCGCCGACCGCACAACATCCGCCGAATGGTACGCGAAGCCGGGCGGCGTTCCTGGGGCACCGCGCTTGGCCGCCGCTATGATCGCGCCGATGAGCCCCCCGGCCCCCGACGGCGACCTCGCCGCGCTCGACGCCTCCCTGCTGGCCCGGGCCCAGGCTGGCGTCGCCGACAAGAAGGCGCGCGGCATCTACGGCCCCGCCTTCGTGGCCCTGCTCGAGGAGCCGCTGGAGATCCGGCCCGACCCGGCCTTCGCCGCCGGCCCCGCCTGGCCCGAGGCGGTGCGCACCGCGCCGGTCAGCCCCGACGCCCCGATCGTGTCCACCCGCCCGCTGATCGGGCCCATCCTGCGCGCCCTCAAGTCCCTGGTGCGCCGCAGCCTGCGCTGGTACCTGGCCCCCGTCACCGCCCAGGTGAGCTCCCACAACCAGGCGGTGATCGATGTGCTCGCCGAGCACAGCCGGGAGCTCATCGAGCTGCGCCGCGAGGTGAACCGGCTGCGCCGCGAGGCCGCCCGCCAAGCCGAGGACCCGGCGCGCGGCGGCGGCGGACCCAGGCCGGAGTGACCCTCCGCGCCGCGCACCAGGCCCTGCCCGCCCTCTCGCCCGGCGACGGCATCGGCAACTACGCGCTGCGGCTCCGCCAGGTGCTGCGCGAGCTCGGCCTGCGCTCGGAGATCTTCGCCGGCAGCCTCCACCCCAGCCTGCGCGGCGAGGCGCTGCCCGTCGAAGAGCTGGCCCGGCGCGTCGCCCCCGAGGACGCCCTGCTCTACCACTACGGGGTGGCCAGCCCGGAGCTCAACACGGTGCTGGCCACCCGCGCCCATCGCGTCCTCGTCTACCAGAACCCCACCCCGCCGGAGTGGTTCGAGCTGGTCTCGGCGAGCAACGCCGAGCGCGTCCGCGGGGTGATCAAGGACCTGCCCCGTGTCGCCGCCGACTTCGAGGTGGCGATCACCCTCAGCCACTTCAGCCTGCGCGCCCTCGACGGGCTGGCCTTCGCGCGCCGCGCTGTCTGGGCGCCCGCCGTCGAGGCGCCGGTAGGCTGGCGGCGCACCCCCGAGCCGCAGCTCGTCCTCGGCGTCGGCCGCATCGTGCCCAACAAGCGCTGGGAGCTGCTCATCCGGGCCATGGCGGCGCTGCGCCGGACCCACCCCGAGGCGCGCTGCGAGCTGCTCGGCAACCCCGAGGAGATGGGCCTCTACGCCGACGCCCTGGCCCGCCTCGCGCTGCGGCTCGACAGCGGCACCACCCTGCGCGGCAAGGTCCCCGACGCCGAGCTGGAGCGGGCCTACCGGACCTGCACGGTGATGGCCTACCCCAGCGCCCACGAGGGCTTCGGCGTCCCCCTCGCCGAGGCGATGGTGCGAGGCGTTCCCATCGTCGCCTCGCGGCACACCGCCGTCGCCGAGGTGGCCGAGGGCGCCGGCCTGCTCTGCTCGGACGACCCCCTGGAGATCGCCGAGGTGCTCGGCATGGTCATCGACGACCACGCCGTGCGCGACGCCCTGGCGGCCCGCTCGCTGCGCCGCGCCGCCGCCTTCAGCCCCGCCGTGCTCGCCGCCGCCGTGCGCGACACGCTGGCGCCCTGGGGACTACCTGGGTGACCGCGGTCCACCAGGTGGTCCCGGTGCTGCTCCTCGGCGACGCGGTGGGCGACGAGACGCGGGCCCTGCGCGAGGGCCTGCGCGCCCGCGGCTTCGAGTCGGAGGTCTACGCCCTGCCCCACCCGCCGGAGCGGCCGGCCAACCACGACCCCAGCGCCCTGCCCCTCGACGCCCTCCTGCGCGCCCGGCCGCGCCCGGCGGCGGTGCTCTACCACTTCGCGGTCGGCTCGCCGGCCACCGCGGCGCTGGTCGACTCCGGGCTGCCCGTGGTGCTGGTGCACCACAACGTCACCCCGGCGCGCTTCTTCCACCACGTCGACCCCGAACACGAGGCGGTGGTGCGCGGCGCCGAGGCGGAGCTGCCCCGGCTGCGCGGCCACGTCGCCCTGGCGCTGGGCGTCTCCGAGTACACCCGCCGGCAGCTCGACGCCATGGGCTTCCGGCCGACCGGCGTGCTGCCGGTGCTGCTCGACCCCGAGCCCTACCGCCGCCACCGGCCCGGCGAGCTGCACGAGCAGATGCTGCGGGCGCCGACGCTGCTGACCGTGGGCCGGGTGGCCCCCAACAAGTGCATCGAAGACTGCATCCGCCTGCTGGCCGCCTACCGGCGCGGCGTCGAGCCCACCGCCCGGCTCTGGATCGCCGGCGACGACAGCCGCCTGCCGGCCTACAGCGGCGCCCTGAGGCGCCTGGTGCGCGAGCTCGACCTCGGTGGCCTCACCCCCAACGCCTTCGACGCCCCGGTGCGCTTCCTCGGCCGGGTGACCACCGCGCAGCTGCTCGACTGCTACCACGGCGCCGCCGCCTACGTCTCGATGAGCGAGCACGAGGGCTTCGGCGTGCCGCTGCTGGAGGCCATGCTCTGCGAGCTGCCCATCCTGGCCTTCGCGTCGACAGCCGTCCCCTTCACCCTGGGCGGCGCGGGCCTGCTGCTGCGGGGCAAGGACTTCCCGCTGATGGCCGAGCTGCTCGGCACCCTGATGCTCGACGCAATGGCCCTGGAGCGGCAGCGCGAGGCGGGGCGCCGCCGGGCCGCCGAGCTGGCCCCGGAGCGGACCCTCGACCACCTCGTCGGGCTGCTGGGGTCGATCGGGGTGCTCGCCTGAGCCGATGGTAGACTGCCCCCGCATGTGTCGCAGCCCCAGCGCCGCGGCGCCGCGTGGGCGGGCGTGATGGCGACGTCCGCCGAGACGTCCCGCGCAGTGCCGGACGACAGCGCAGCCGATTCCTCCGCGGAGCGTCGAACCGCGCTCCGCAGCTACGTCAACCTGACGCGCGAGCTCGCCGTCTCGAGCTTCAAGCTCAAGTACACGGGATCGGTGCTCGGCTACCTGTGGTCGCTGTTCAAGCCGACCATGAACTTCGCCATCCTCTACGTGATCTTCGACAAGCTGCTGCACATCGGCAAGGGCACCGACAACTTCGTGCTGCAGCTGCTGGTGGCCATCGTGCTCTTCACCTTCTTCCAGGAGGCCACGATCTCGGCGATGAACTCCATCGCCAGCGCCGGCAACATGATCCGCAAGGCCTACTTCCCGCGCGTCATCCTGGTGGTGGCGGCGACGCTCAGCTCGGTGATGACCTTCCTCATCAACATGGTGCTGATCATCGTCATCGCCGCGCCCATCCACCACCTCTCCTTCGGCTGGCGCACGCTGGCCGTGCCGCTGCTGGTCATCGAGCTGTACGCACTGGTGCTGGGCTTGTCCCTGCTGCTGTCGTCGCTCTTCGTCTACTTCCGCGACCTCGGCCACATCTGGGAGATCAGCATGCAGCTGCTGGTCTACGGCAGCGCGGTGATGTTCCCGCTCTCGTTGCTCGACAAGCACCCCACCCTCAAGATGGCCGTCTCCGCCAACCCCGTGGCCCAGATCATCGAGGACATGCGCCACGCGCTGGTGACGCCCAAGGTGCCCTGGACCGTCGACGTGATGGGCTGGGCCTACGCCGCCCCGCTGGCGCTGGTGGTGGTCCTCTGCGCCGTGGGCTGGTACGTCTTCCACCGCCTCACGCCGCGGTTCGCCGAGTTCCTGTGAGCGCCGCCATCACCTGCGCGGGCGTCAGCAAGCGCTTTCGCATCCCGCTCGACCGCAGCACCACGCTGAAGTACCGGGTCACCCACCTGCGCAGCGCCGGTCGCTACTACGACCTGCACGCGTTGGAGGACGTCAGCTTCGAGGTGCCCGAGGGAGAGTTCCTCGGCATCATCGGCCACAACGGCTCGGGCAAGAGCACGCTGCTCAAGGTGCTCTCGCGCATCTACACGCCCGACTTGGGATCGGTGTCGCTGAGCGGCAACGTCTCGCCGTTCCTGGAGCTGGGCGTCGGCTTCAACCCCGAGCTGACCGCGCGCGAGAACGTCTACCTCAACGGCGCGGTGCTCGGCCTGACCCACGCCGAGCTCGACAGGCGCATCGACGGCATCATCGAGTTCGCCGAGCTGGAGAACTTCGCCGACCAGAAGCTGAAGAACTACTCCAGCGGCATGCAGGTGCGTCTCGCGTTCAGCGTCGCCATCCAGGCCGACGCGCAGATCCTGCTGATGGACGAGGTGCTCGCCGTCGGCGACGCGCGCTTCCAGGAGAAGTGCTTCGACGTCTTCGCCCGCTACAAGCGCGAGGGCAGGACCGTGGTGCTGGTCACGCACGACATCTCCGCGGTCAGTCTCTACTGCGACCGCGTGTTGCTGCTCGACCACGGCCGCCTCCACGCCGACGGCAACCCCGCCGAGGTCACCGCGCTCTATCGCCGCATGATGGGCGCCGTCTCCGAGGCGGAGGATCGGGGCCAGGGCGGCGAGGTGGGCGACCGCTGGGGCACGCGCGAGGTGGAGATCACCGCCACCCGTCTGCTCGACATCGACGGCGGCACCCATCGCGTCTTCTCCTCCGGCGCGCCGCTGATCGTCGAGGTCGACTACGCCGTGCAGGGCGACACCGCCGACGACTTCGTCTGCCTGCTGCGCATCGACCGCACCGACGGCCTGACCCTCAGCGTGCCGGAGACGCAGATCTCGCGCCTGACCATGAACAAGCAGCTCCCCGGCACCAGCGGCACCATCCGCTACAAGGTGGACGCGCTTCCGCTGCTCTCCGCCAGCTACGCGCTCACCGTGGCGCTGCACGACCAGCACCGCGGACACACCTACGATCAGATCGAGCGCGTGCAGTCCTTCCGCGTCATCGACGAGAAGAGCCGCCCGGGCTTGGTGGAGCTGGGCGGGACGTGGGAGGCGCAGCCCCGCTAGGAGCTGCGCCTCGCGTACATCGCTGCCGCGGTTCTACGCGGGCAGCGCCGCCATGCCCACGATGGGCTTGTTGAGCGTGATGTTTCCGGTCGAACCGTAGGAATGCTGCTGGCCGTCGCCGAAGGGGAAGATGCCGCCGTCACTGGCCACCAGCCAGTAGCCCCCGTCGTCACCGGTGTCGGCCATGCCCACGATGGGCTTGTTGAGCCTGACGTTTCCGGTCGAGCCGTAGGAGTGGGCCTGCGCCTCACCGAAGGGGAACATGCCGCCGTCGGAGGCCACCATCCAGTAGCCGTTGCCGTCGGTCATCACCGCCATGCCGACGATCGGCTTGTTGAGGTGCACGCCGCCCGTGGAGCCGTAGGAATGCTGCAACGCGTCGCCGTACGGGAAGAGGCCGCCGTCGCCGGCGTAGAGGTAGTAGCCGTTGCCGGTCGCCGTCGCCGCCATGCCGATGATCGGCTTGTTGAGCGGCTGGCCGCCGTGCGAGCCATACGAGTGGCTGAGGGCGTCACCGAAGGGGAAGATGCCGCCGTCGGCGGCCACCAGCCAGTAGCCGTTTCCGCTCTGCGTGCGGGCCATGCCCACGATGGGCGCGTTGAGGTGGAGATTCCCCGTCGAGCCGTAGGAGTGGTTCTTGGCGTCACCGAAGGGGAAGATGCCGCCGTCGGCGCAGAGCATCCAGTAGCCGTTGCCGCTGACCGTCGGCACCATCTGGATCACCGGTGCGTTGAGGTGGATGTTCCCCGTCGAGCCGTAGGAGTGGTTCTTGGCGTCACCGAAGGGGAAGAGGCCGCCGTCGCTCGCCGTCAGCCAGTAGCCGGTGCTGGGCGGCGGGTAGACGTAGGTGAAGTTGCCGGAGGAGTTGCTGGTGCCGTCGTCGGTGCGCACCTGCAGCGGGAAGCCGCCGGCGGTGTGGGGCGGCGAGGTGACCACCACGTGCTCGGGGTCGACCCACTGGGTGCTCATGGCGGTGGCGCCGCCGAACAGTCCCGTCGCGCTCGCCGGATCGAAGTCGTCGCCGGTGACGGTCACGCGGGTGAAGCCCGAGGTGCGGCCGCTGCTGACGTCGAAGCCGGTCATGCTCGGCTGGGCGATGGTCACGCGGGCGATCGAGGTGCCCCAGTTGGCGCCGTTGCCGGCGGCGAACTCGGTGGCCACCCAGACGTCGTTGGGATTGGTCGGGTCGACCGCGATGCCGGAGTAGTCGCCCCAGCGCTCGATCGGAGGGTTGGAGCCGGGGAAGAGCTGGCAGCCCACCGCGCCGCAGTTGTACGCACCCTGGCCGGCGCCGGACGAGATGACCGTCTTGGGCAGCGAGCTGCCGCTGCCGTTCCAGTCGATGATGTTCACGCTGGAGCTGGGGGCGGTCTGTGAGCTGGAGCGGGTGAAGGAGTAGAAGGGCACTCCGTTGCCGTCGACCACCACGGCGGGGTCGAACAGGTTGTCGTTGGAGACCAGAGCGGTGTAGTTGAAGGTGATCCCGCTCTGCGAGGCCTGCATCTGCTCGAGCAGCAGCGACGACACGACGTTGCCGTTGCCGAGATCCACCGCGACCGACCCTGCGGTGTAGATGAAGTTGTCGCTGAGGACGGCGCTCTGCATGCGGCCGTCGGAGTCGTCGAGCAGGTGATCGCTGTTCGGCTGATCGGCGAACGGCGGCGCCGAGACGGTGATCGGGTTGCCCTGGGTGTCGGTGAGATCCAATCCGACGATGGAGCCGATTGCGGTGCTGTCGGTACCGCCGGTGACGGGAACGCCGGTGACCCGGACGAGTCCGACCGTGCTCCACGTCAAGCTGTTGAGGTCCTCTTCGTTGAAGACCATGTACACGTTGGTCGACGTCTCCGACGTCGTGGGCACCATCGACTGGAGGAACGGCGCCTGGTGCCCCGCCTGGTTGCTGCCGTCGTAGAGGTCGCTGAGGTCAGCGCCCGGCGACGCGGTGCCGGCGACCAGGGCCGCCTTGTCGATGACCAGGAACTGCGCGCCGAGCTGATTGCCCTGGTTGGCCGTGGCGGTCCAGTCGAAGGCGTTCCAGCTCAGGATCACCTTGTCGATGCTCACGCCCAGCAGCGGCTGGTCGTCGAGGACGTTGGTGGCCGTATTGAAGACCCACAGGTCCCACAGGCCGGTGGGATCGTTGGTCTCCGACACCGCCAGCCCGATGAAGCTGTCGTTGCCGCCCGACTGGTTGAAGATCAGGATGGTGGTGAAGAAGCGCCCCGAGGTGGTGTCATAGTCGATCTTGGGGTCGCTGAGGAAGTCGCTCGAGTCCGTGGCGGTGAGCGCCGGTCCCCAGAACTGGTACTGGTCGACCCGGGTGCGGTTCTCACCGTGGCGACCCATCAGCACGAACGCCGAGTTGACCCCCTCCATCACCGCGCCGGGCCCGGTGGCCACCTGGGTGTCAGGCGGGGTGATGTCCGCGCCGTTGATCTGGTCGACCTGCTCGTCGTGCGAGACACCCGAGAAGTCCTGCAACTGCTCGACGCGGGTCGGGTTCGACACCGTGCGCGCTCCGGTCCTGGCCGTCTCGGTGGTGACGTGGCGCAGGCGCGAGACGCTGGTGGCGGTCCTGGCGACCTGAGCGGTCGACCGGCCGGCGCTCCGCGTCTTCACCTTGGGCACGCTCAGCGTGCGACGGTTGGTGGCCGTGTGGTGCAGGCTGGACATCCGCACCGTCCCCACCTTGTGCCCTGACTGCGCGGTCGCGGCCGAGGCGCGCGGCGCCAGCACCGCCGCCGAGCCGATCGTGATGGCCAGCGCCGCGGCAACGGCCGTGGCACGTCGTTGGATCCGCCGCATCATGGGATACCTCCCCCCTACCCGAGGCGCAGGCGCGCATGACAGGCATGGGACTTTGTTTGACCGGGGAATGCTAGCAACCAACCGGCCTCAGTGACCGTCGCCGCATCGTTCGAAGCGATTGGGCGCCGCATTCGCGGCGTCCGCCGCCGCGTCAGGAAGCCGTGAGCGTGGTCACCAGTCCGATCACCGGGCTGCCGCCCGTCTGCAGCACGCCGGTGTTGGCCAGGTACTTGGCGTCGCCGAAGGCGTACACGGTGCCGCCCGAGGTGCTCATCCAGTAGCCGCCGCCGTCGGCGGTCATGGTCATGCCGATGATCGGGCTGGGCACGGTGATGCCGCCGGTCGAGCCGTAGGAGTGGTACGCGGCGTCACCGAAGGGGAAGAGACCGCCGTCCGAGGCGACCAGGTAATACCCGTTGCCCGTCGAGGTGACGGCCATGCCCACGATCGGCTTGTTGAGCTTGATGTTCCCCGTCGAGCCGTAGGAGTGATCGAGCGCATCGCCGAAGGGGAAGATGCCGCCGTCGGCGGCCACCAGGTAGTAGCCGTTGCCGCTCGGCGTCGGAGCCATGCCCACGATGGGCTGGTTGAGCTTGATGTTTCCCGTCGAGCCGTAGGAGTGATACACGGCGTCGCCGAAGGGGAAGATGCCGCCGTCGCTGGCGACCAGCCAGTAGCCCAGGCCGGTCGGCGTCGAGGCCATGCCGACGATGGGCTGGTTGAGCTTGATGTTGCCGGTGGAGCCGTAGCCGCCGGCGTCACCGAAGGGGAAGACGCCGCCGTCACCGGCGACCATCCAGTAGCCCTTGCCGCTCGGCGTGCCCACCGCGTCCACCATCGGACGCGCCAGGGTGATGTTCTGCGTGCCGCCGAACGTCGTCGCGCCGGAGTCGCCGACGGCCAGACCCTTGGCGGTGATGGCCACGGGACGGAAGGGCGGCGTGGCGATGCTGGAGCGCAGCCAGCCGATGATGGGCAGCCCGTTGCGCGCCGGCATGGTGGTGCCGCTGATGGGCAGGCGCGCGCTGCCGGTGGGACTGGTGTTGTTCCAGTTCTGCTCGACGATGTCGACGTAATCGGGTCCCGTGTCGGCGACCACGGCGACATGTCCGAAGGGATCGGTGCTGATGGCGTTGAAGATGAGCAGGTCGCCGCTCTGCGGCGCGTCGGCGCCGCCGTTGGGATGCTGCACGAAGGGGATGGTCAGCTTCGGACCCGCGGCCCACATCTGGTACGCGTAGCTGACCGGCCAGATGCGCTGCTCGCCGTAGCGCACCGCGGCGAAGCGCTGCGCCAGCTCGACGCACTCGTAGGACAGGCCGAAGCTGGTGACCTGGTCCTGGTTGCCGGTGCCGTTGCTGTACACGTTGAGGTCGCCGAGCGCGGCGGCCTGCGGTCCCGCCCACTGCGAGCCGGGCACCAGCACGGCCCCCCAGGAGACGTACGCGTCGGCGCGGGCGGCGAAGGCGAGGGACACACCCAGCGCTGCGACGGCTGCGAAGGCGCGTGCGGAGACGGTGAGACGACGGTGCGGGGGGACCATGGCGCCGATGCTAGGGAGGTGCCTGTCGAATCGGGGCCACCGTGGGACAACCGCGAAATCACCGTTACCCAGCGGCGATGGGTGCGGCGGATTGCTGTCCCGCCAAATCCGTCCACTGTTTTCGCGGCGTCCGCGCGCGCCGCGCAGGCATACTGGCCGATCGTGGCACAAACAGCGCAGCACCACAGGCTACGGATTGTGTCGCCGCGCTATGGCACCGAGGTGGTCGGTGGCGCCGAGCGCCTGGCCCGCATGCTGGCGCTCTCGCTGCACGGCGCCGGCTGGGACGTCGAGGTGCTCACCACCTGCGCCCGCGACGCCGCCACCTGGCGCAACCGGGAACCCGCCGGCGAATCGTCCGACGAGGGCGTGCGGGTGCGACGGTTCCCGGTGCGGATGGCCCGGCGGCCCGGACTGTTCCACCAGTTCTCCCGCGGCTTCTTCCGCCTGCCCCCAGGCGCCCGGCCGGAGACGCTCTGGGCGCTCGCCCAGGGACCGTGGTCGCCTGGGCTCGTCGAGGCGGTGCGCACGATGCCGCCACTGCCCACCCTCTTCCTCCCCTACCTCTACCACCCCACCCTGCGCGGCCTGCCCGCCTGCCCCGGCCCACGCCTGCTCATGCCCGCGGCCCACGACGAGCTGCCCCTGCGGCTGCGCAGCGTGGCTGAGGCCGTCGCCGCCGCCGACGCCCTCTGGTACGCGACCGACGAGGAGCGCGAGCTGGTCGAGCGGGCGCACCCGGCCGCGGCCGGCAAGCCGTGGGCCGTCGGCAACGTCGGCATCGACGCCCCGGTGGCGGCGCAGCTCGACCCGGGGCGGTTCCGTGCCGCGCACGCCGCGGAGCTGGGCGAGGCACCCTACCTGCTCTACGGAGGCCGGGTGGCCACCGGCAAGGGCATGGAGGACCTGCTCGACGGCCTGCGCCTGCTCCACCGGCACCGCGGCGACGTCCGCCTGGTGCTCACCGGCGAAGCGGGTGCGCTGACCCCGCCCGGCGACGGCGTGGTGCCGGTGGGACGGCTCGACGAGGCGTCACGCTGGGACGCGCTGGCCGGCGCCGCCGCCGTGGTGGTGCCGAGCTTCCACGAGTCGCTCTCGCTGCTGGCCCTGGAGGCCTGGGCGGTGGGCCGGCCGGTGCTGGCCAACGCCGCCTCGCCCGTCCTGCTCGGCCAGGTGCAGCGCAGCCGCGGAGGTGTCGCCTACCGCGGCGCCGAGGAGCTGGCCCAGGCGGCCGCCGACCTGCTCGCCGGCCCCGACGTCGCCACCTCCCTGGGCCAGAGCGGGCAGCGCTACGTCGAGCAGACCTACCGCTGGGAGCTGGTCCACGCGCGGCTCGAGGGCCTGATCGCGCAGGCGACCGCGGCCTCCGCGGCGAGGCGCTGAATGGACCGCCCCATCCTCCTCGACGGCCGCGCCCTGCAGGACCGCTCCTCGACGCGCGGCATCGGCACCTACCTGCGCGGCCTGCTCGACGGCATGGCCGCCCTCGGCGCCGGCGAGCAGGTCGCGCTCCTCCTCCGCGCCGGCGAGCCGCCCCCCGCCGACCTGGGCCGCTGGCAGGCCGCCCCCGGCCCGCGCCTGCCCGTGCTCAAGCGCCGCCTCCAGCCCGTCGCCGACCCCTTCCTGGTCAGCCGCGTGCTGCGCCGGGAGCGCCCGCGCCTGTACCACGCCGTCGAGTACGCCCAGCCGGTCAGCGCCGCCGGCACGCGCGTGGTGGTCACCGTCCACGACCTCATCCCCTTCCTCTTCCCCGCCGACTACCCCTGGATGCGCCGCGAGCGCCTGCTCGCCCTGCGCCTGCTCCGCCGCGCCGACGCGGTGATCACCCCCTCGACCGCCACCGCCCGCGACGTCGAGCGCCTGGCCCGCGTCGACGCGCGCCGCATCACCGTCGTCCCCCACGGCGTCGACGCCGCCTACCGCCCCGCCGACCCCGACGCGGTGGCGGCGCTGCGCGCCCGGCTCGGCCTCGGCGCCGATCAGCCCTACCTGCTCAGCGTCGGCGTCTTCGACCCGCGCAAGCGCCTCGGCCTGCTCGTCGATACCGCCGCCCGCCTCTGTGCCGCCGATCCCGCGCTGCGCCTGGTCGTGGCCGGCGACCAGGGCGCCTACACCGAGCCCGTGCGCCGCGCCCTGGCCACCGCGGGTCTGTCGCAGCGCGCCCTGCTCGCCGGCTACGTACCGCCGGAGTCCATGCCCGCCCTCTACACCGGCGCGGCCTGCCTGCTCTTCACCTCCGCCTACGAGGGCTTCGGCCTGCCCATCCTCGAAGCCATGGCCTGCGACTGCCCCGTCGCCGCCTGCGCCAACTCCGCCATCCCCGAGGTCGCCGGCGATGCCGGCCTGCTGGTTCCCGAGGCCCCCCAGGGGGAGATGGCCGCCGCGCTCGCCGCCGCCGTCGCGCCGCTGCTCCGCGACCCCGTCGAGCGCGCCCGCCGCGGCGAGCTGGGACGCCTGCACGCGGCGGGCTTCACCTGGCAGCGCGCCGCGCGCCAGACGCTCGATGTCTACCGCCGCGTGGCCCCTGATCTGCCGCTGCCGGAACCCCCGGGACCCGCGTGATCATCCGGCCTCGCCGCCACTTGCTACCCTCGCCGCCGTGACCGACCAGGAGCAGCCGGTCGACGTCGCCGCGGTGGTGGCGGACATCGAGGCGGAGGTGGCCCGGCGGCGGGCGGCCGGCGAGTATCCCCAGGAGCTGCTGGCCCGGCTCGCGGTGGAGTTCCACGACGTCGCCGGCGAGCGCACCTCCCTCGAGGAGCTGGCCCACATCGAGACGGTGCGGCCGCTCACCTCGACGCGCGGCGGCCTGGGCAGCGCCGTGGTATTCACCAAGAAGGTGCTGCGCCGGGCCATGGCCTGGTACGTGCGGCCGCTCGCCGAGGACCAGAGCCGCTTCAACTTCGCCCTGCTGCACGAGCTGCAGACCCTGCGCGAGCGGCTCGACGCCCTCGACAGCGCCTGGGCGCGACCCGCGTCGTCGCCGCCGCGCGAGCACGGCGCAGCCGCACTGGACCTCACCACCGCGCGCCTGCACCTGCTCGACACCGTCTTGCGCGACCTGCCGCCCGGCCCGATCGTGCCCCTGTGGTGGGCGGACGACGCGCTGCTGCGCGCGCTGGTCTCGCGCGGCTTCGCGGTGGAGACGGCGACGCGCGACGGCGCCATGGCCCAGGCCGCCCGCGCCGCCGGTGCGCGCGTGCACGAATCCGACCCGCTGCGCTTCCTGCAGGAATGCGGCCCGACACTGGGTGCGGTGCTGGCCCCCGGGTTGCTGCCGATGCTGGCACCATCCGAGACGCTGCAGCTCATTCCCCTGGCCACCGCGGCGCTGCGCGAGAACGGCGTGCTGGTGCTCGACGCACCACAGCCGGATGCCGCACGAGATCCCGCGAGCATCGACGCGGGCTACCGCCGCTTCGTCAACGCCGACACGGTGACGCTTCTCTGCGAAGCGGCGCGGCTGCGCGACGTGACCGTGCACGCGGTGGGCACGGCGCCCTGGTACGCGGTGACCGCCCGCCGCGGCGCATGACAGCATGAGGCTGGCCATCGTCGTGCCCCGGTACGGGCCGGGGATCGTCGGCGGCGCGGAGACGCTCTGCCGCGACTACGCGCTGCGCCTGCGCGCCGCCGGGCACGACGTCGAGGTGCTCACCACCTGCGCCCGCGACCACTTCACCTGGCGCAACGAGCTTCCCGCCGGCGCCACCGTGGTCGAGGGCGTGCCCGTGCGCCGCTTCCCGGTGACGCTGGCCAAGGACCACGGCGCCATGACCATGCTGCATGCGCGCCTCGACGCAGGCTTTCCCCTCGACCCCGCCGGCGAGCGGCGCTGGGTGGAGAACACGGGCTACAGCGAGCCGCTCTTCGAAGCCATTGCCGAGACCGCGCCGCGCGTCGACGCGGTGCTCTTCGCGCCCTACCTGTTCGCGGCCACGGTGTTCGGCGCGCGCGTCGCGCCGCGGCGGTCGCTGGTCATCCCCTGCCTGCACGACGAGGCCTACGCGCGCTTCGGCATCGTGCAGGAGACGCTGCGCGATGTGGCCGGACTCGTCTTCAACTCGCAGCCCGAGTGCGATCTCGCCGCCCGCCTGCTGGGACCGGGGCTGCCCGACCATCGCGTCGTCGGCGTGGGCTTCGACGAGCCGGGCGCCATCGACGCCTCGGCCTGGCGCCGGCGCACCGGCATCGCGAGCGACGTAGTCGCCTACGCGGGGCGCCGCGAGATCGCCAAGAACTTCCCCCTGCTGCTGCGCTGGATCACCGCCTACGACGAGGGACTCTCGCGCACCGGCCCGGTGACCCTGGCGGCCATGGGCAGCGGCGAGATCCGGGCGCCGCGCTCCGCCCGCGGCGTGGTGCGCGACCTCGGCTTCGCCGCGCAGCGGGAGAAGCTCGAGGCCTTCGCCGCCTCGGTGGCCACCGCGCAGCTCTCGCTCAACGAGAGCTTCTCCTACGTGGTCATGGAGAGCTGGCTGGCGGGCACGCCGGTGATCGTGCACGCCGACTGCGCGGTCACCCGCCATCACTGCGCGGAGAGCGGCGGCGGTCTCTGGGTGCGCGAGGCGGAGACCTTCGCCGAAGCGCTCGACCGCCTGCGCAGCGACACGCGGCTGCGCACACAGCTCGCCGCCGCCGGCGGACGCTACGTGCGCAGCGAATACTCCTGGCCCGCCGTGCTGCGGCGCCTGGAGAGCGCGGTGCAAGACCTCATCGCATGACCCGCGCCGTCCACCAGCTCCTCCCCGACCTCGCCGCCGGCGACGCCATCGGCACCATCACCCTGCAGACGCGCCGCCTGCTGCGCGAGCTGGGTTTCGAGTCGGAGATCTACGCCAGCGTCGTCGACGAGCGGCTGCGCGACGAGGCACGTCCCGCCGCACGCATCGAGGACGAGCTGCGCGACGGCGACGCGCTGATCTACCGCATGTCGATCGGCTCGCCGCTGGCGTCCACGGTGCTGCGCCTGCGTGTCCCGCGCATCGTCGTCTACCACAACATCACGCCGCCCGCGTACTACCGCGCCACCAACCCGCGCGTCGCGCAGCGACTCGAGGCGGGACGCGAGGAGCTCGCCCTGCTGGCGCCGCGCGTCGACCTCTGCATCGGCGACTCGGCGTTCAACGCCGAGGAGGCGCGCCTGCTCGGCGCGCGCCGCACCACCGTGGTGCCGCCGCTCGTCGACCTGCGACGCCTGCGGCCGCGACCGTCGCGACCGCAGCAGCCACCACTGCTCGTCTTCCTCTCACGCGTCGCGCCCAACAAGCGCCACGACGACCTCATCCGCATGCTCGCCGCGCTGCGCGCCAGCGCGCAGCCGGACGCGCGCCTGGCCATCGTCGGCCGCTTCACCGACACCGAGGACTACGTCGCCGCACTGCGCGACCTGGCATGCGAGCTCCACGTCGACGGCGCGGTGGACTGGATGGGCCGCCTCGACGACGTGCAGGCCGGCGACCTCTACGCGCGCGCCGCCGTCTACGTCTGCGCCTCGGAACACGAGGGGTTCTGCGTGCCGCTGCTGGAGGCGATGGCCTTCGATGTGCCCATCGTGGCCTATGCCGCGGCGGCCGTCCCCGACACCCTGGGCGGCGCCGGGATCCTCTTGCGCCACAAGGACCCGCTGGTCTGGGCAGCGGCCGTCGACCGGGCCGTCCGCGACACCACCCTGCGCGCGGAGCTCATCGCCCGCGGGCGGCGGAGATTGCAGGACTTCAGCGAGGACGCCGTCCGCACCCGCCTGGCCGCTGCGCTGCGCGAGATCGGGGTCGTCCCGGAGGCCCAGACGTGAACGCGTATCATCCCCAGCGCCCATGAACACAGCCTTGATCACCGGCATCACCGGCCAGGACGGCACCTACCTCGCCGAGCACCTGCTCGCCCGGGGATACGCCGTCTACGGCCTCGTCCACGGACAGAACAATCCCCGCCTCGCCGCCGTCGAACGCATCTGCCCCGGCATCGAGTTCGTCGAGGGCGACCTGCTCGACCAGTCCTCGTTGATCGCGGCGCTGGAGACCTGCCAGCCCACCGAGGTCTACAACCTCGGCGCCATCAGCTTCGTCGGGCTCTCCTTCAAGCAGGCGACGCTGACCGGCGAGGTCACCGGCCTCGGCGTGGTGCGCATGCTCGACGCCATCCGCACCGTCAACGCGAAGATCAAGTTCTACCAGGCGTCGAGCAGCGAGATGTTCGGCAAGGTGCGCGAGACGCCGCAGACCGAGGCCACCGCCTTCCATCCGCGTTCGCCGTATGGCGTGGCCAAGGTGTACGGCCACTACATCACCGTCAACTATCGCGAGTCGTACGGCATCCACGCCTGCAGCGGCATCCTCTTCAACCACGAGTCGCCGCGCCGCGGACTCGAGTTCGTCACCCGCAAGATCACCAACGGCGTGGCCAAGATCAAGCTGGGGCTGCAGAAGCAGCTCGCCCTGGGCAACCTCGACGCGCAGCGCGACTGGGGCTTCGCCGGGGACTTCGTGCGCGCGATGTACCTGATGATGCAGCAGCCCGAGGCCGACGACTATGTCATCGCCACCGGTGAGACGCACAGCGTCCGCGAGTTCTGCGAGCTGGCCTTCGCCCGCGTCGGACTCGACTGGCAGGAGCACGTGGTCAGCGACCCGCGCTTCCTCCGGCCGGCGGAGGTCGACCTGCTCATCGGCGACGCCACCAAGGCGCGCACCAAGCTCGACTGGGAGCCGACGGTGAGCTTCCCCGAGCTGGTGGCGATGATGGTCGACAACGACCTGCGCCTGCAGGCCAAGCAGCTCGAGGCGGGCGCGGTCGTCGACTGAGGCTCGGCGACCCCCCTCTCGGGACGCCCATGCCCAGCGGCGATCCCGGCGATCGCCACCACCCGCCGCCACGGCATGGTTTCTGTGGTTTTCGTTCCGTTCGAGATCGTAGACGGGCCCCGGCGGGCGCGGCTACGGCAGCCGGTGACAAGCGGTCGGGCGCTCAGTTTGTCCCGCGGTGATAATGCCGCGCCGGTTCAGGCCTCGACGGCTTCGAGCCGCTGCAGCATCAGGGCCAGCTCCAGCCGGCCGCGGTCGCGCAGCGGGCAGAGCCCGGTCAGCTCGCGGACGCGCCGGATGCGGTAGCGGATGGTCTTGTCGTGCACGCCGAGGGCGTGGCGGGTGGCCTCGACGTTGCCGGCGTGCTCGATGAGCCCCTCCAGGGTGTCGAGCAGCGGGTCGCCATGCCGCGGCGGCAGGGCCAGCACTCCGCCCAGGGTGCGCTCGACGAAGCGGCGGCGGTCCTCGGCGCCGCCGCGCAGCGCGCGGTGGGCGAGCAGGTCGTCGGCCTCCACCACCCGCGGGCGCCGGTAGACGGCGGCGAGCATGGGCACGCACCGGGCCGCCTCGGCGTAGGCGGCGGCGATCCGTCCCGGCCGGGCCACCGGCGGCGCCCACACCGCCGACACACCGCGCGCCGCGGCCACGTCCCGCGCCCGCGCCAGCACCTCGCGCCAGGCCATCGCGGAGGCGCTGGGCACCAGGACCACGGCATGTCCGGGCGGAGCGCCGCGCTGGGCCACGCCGATGGCCCCGGGCAGCGCCCGCCGCAGGGCCACGGCGACGCCACGCACCGCGGAGCGGTCGGCTGCCGCGAGCAGGAGCAGGCCGTGCGGCGAGGTGAGGTCGTAGCCGAAGCCGGCGGCGCGCCGGATCATCTCGTCGTCGGAGGCGAAGTCGCCGTCGAGCAGCCGGCCGACCAGCTCGACGCGCTGCAGCTCGCGGTCGCGCGAGACCTCGCGGTTCTCGCCGTGCCCCGCGGCCAGGGCCGCGGCCACCTGGTCGGAGAAGCCGAAGAGGCGGGTGGCCAGGGCGCCGAGCACGGCCACGTTGTCCTCCGCCAGGGGCAGGTCGCGGACGTGGGCCAGGATGTCGTTCCAGCCCAGCCAGACGCCCAGCCGCAGGCCGGCGTTGATGGCCTCCAGCGAGAGCGACTGGGCCGCCCGGCTGGCCCCGATGGCGCGCAGCCCGAGCAGCTCCTCGGGGCAGGGCGGCGCGCCGTCGCGGAGCACGCGCAGGGCGATGCCGGTGATGCGCCGGACGGCGTCGTCGTAGTCGAGCCCGGGACGGGCGGTGGCCGCCTGGTAGCCGCCGACCTGCTCACGGACGCGGGTGGCCACGGTGGCGGCGAGCATCTCGACGCGCGGCTCGAGCTGGGTGAGCAGGGTGTCGAGAATGGCCTGCGCACCGGGGCTCAGCGGCGTGGCCGCGGGCGCGGGCGGCCGCGGGTCGGCCGGCTCGGCCCGCATGGCGCACATCTCGTTCGAACCCTCCTCGGCGGCTGGGCAGGCCGCCCTGCTTCCGTGCCAGATGAGACGGCCGAAGCGCCCGATTCGTTGCCGGGCGGCCTCAGGCTCCCCGGCCGAAGAGCCGCTGGGTCAGACGGCGCATCACGCCACCGGCGTCGGGCGTGCGATACGGCTGCGGCGGCGGCGAGGGCGCCGCGCCCTCAGACGCCGCGGCGGCCGGGCGCGCCGGCTCGGTCGCCTGCGGCCGCGCCCCTTCCTGCGACGCTCCGGACAGGCCCGCGGCGGCGAAGGCCGCGGCCATGGCGGTCGAGACCGGCGGCGGCCTGTGCGGGCCGTGGCCCTGGTGCTTGTGCGGCTGCGCCGCGGCATCGGGCCGGCGCAGGCGGGCGCCGCCGGGTCGGGTCGGCCGGCGGTCGTCGCTGGCCTGCCGGAAGCTCTGCTCACCGAGCCGGTGGCACCAGATGCCCGCCACCGAGGCGAGCTGGGTCGGCACCGTGCCGTCCTTGCCCACCCAGGTGGCCAGCTCGAGTCGCGGGGAGACGGCGTCGGTGCCCGCCAGGCGGGTGAGCAGCGGCAGCAGCGCAACGTCCCCGGCGAAGACGACGGCCGTGTCGCAGGCCCCGGTGGCCAGCGCCTCGGTCACCGCGCTGGCCAGAGCCACGCTGACCGAGCTCTGCCAGAAGCCGCCGCCCGCCTCGCGCGCCGGGCCGACGTCGACCGTCGCGCCGGCCGCGGTCCAGCGCTGCACGCGCTCGTGCTGCCCGTGGTGGACGGCGGGGTCGTAGCCGCGGATGAAGACGTGCACCCCGGCGGCGACGCGCTCGCTGCGGCGCACCGAGGCGGGCGGCCGCTTGACCAGCATGCGGCCCAGCTCGACGGGCGCGACGTTGCCGAACCAGGCGGGCGGCTGGACGCCGCCGAAGAGCTGGCGCGCCGAGTTGTACACCCACCAGTAGTCGACGAAGACGGCCACCCGGCGCGGACCGCCGCCTGCGCTGTCAGGTCGCGTCCCCTCCCTGTGCTCCAAACCCGTCGTCTCCCGTATTCCGACGGTCGGGCCGGATTTCGTCATCGGCCCTCTACGCGTAGCCATGGTGCCACAAACGTCAGCACACTCGGTTGGCTGTTACATACACGTCCTTCTGTGGCGTGATCTGGTGCAACAACACAGAATGTGCCGGAGTCGCGCACAATACGCAGGGCATTTCTGCACGACGGTTGGGAAGGGTTTCGATGCAGGTGATCCACCAGCTCTGGAAGGGACGGCGGGTTCGGGTGGCGGGCGTCCTCGATCAGGTCGCCGTCGACTGCCCGGATGACCTGGCGGGCATCTACCAGCAGTACTGGGAGCTGGTCTACCGGCGCTGCTACGCCACGCTCAAGGACCACGAGGCCGCCCTCGACGCCACCCAGGACGTCTTCGTGCACGCCCTGCACAGCTTCGAGGACATCCAGAACGACGTCGTCCGCGGCCTGGTCGACCTGGCCCGCACCATCTCCTACGAGCGCAAGCGCCGGCCCAGCCGCGAGGTCATGCTCGCCGAGCCGCCCCGCAACGGCCACGCCGCCGACGACCCCGCCGAGATCGCCGAGAGCCACCGCATGCTGGCCTCGGTCTGGTCCGGCCTCAGCGACGTCGAGCGCCGCTACCTGGCCGACAAGTTCGCCGGCTTCTCCTTCGAGGAGATCGCCCGCCGCAACCGCCGCGCCCTGGGCACGGTCAGCTCCAACCTGGCCCGCGCCCGCGAGCACGCCCGCCGCATGCGCGAACCCCTGCTGCCCGGTGTGCTCGCCCTGGCCGCCTGGCGCCGCCTCACCGACCTCAGCCGCCGGGCGCGCAGCGTCGCCAGCGACACCTCGCTCGCCGCGGCGGCGCAGCCGGTGGGCACCTTCACCGTGTCGCTGACGGTGGCGAGCATCATCGCCGGCGCCGTTCCCGCGACCTCCGCCGCCCTCGCCGCGGCGCCGCGCTCGCACCTCGCGCTGGCCGCAGCCGGCCTGCCGGACATCGACGCGGGCACGACGATGGCCGGGGCGCTGGTGGGCCAGAAGGTCCAGGTGGCCTCGCAATCGTCCATGGCCCGCCCCTCGTCGCAGACCCAGGGCACGTCCGCCCTGCCGGGCATCCTGCCGAGCCGGCCGGCGTCGGCAGAGACGCCCGATGACATGCAGGTGTCCACGGCGACGCCATCGCCCAACTACGACCGCGACCACACGATCGTGGCTCTCGGCCGTGGCGCCGGGTGCGCCTGCCAGGCACTGCTCATGACAACCGACGGCGGTGCCACCTGGCAGGCCACGTCCGCACCGCCGCGCGGCGACCAGATCGTGCTGCCACCGGCGTTCCCCCAGGATCCGGCCATCTATGTCGGTTACTCCAGCGGGCAGGCCGGCCTCACCAACTTCTGGTCACCACACTTCGGCGCACCCTTCGCGAAGCTCGACGGGCTGCCCGCGGGCGCGCTGTCACTGTCGGCCGGCTTCGACAGCGGCGACCCGCGCATCTTCGCATCGACGCCAACCGGCGTCTGGAGCCGGAACCTCGCCACCGGCACCCTGCAACCGCAGCTCGTCGAGACCCAAGGAGCCGCACCGGCGACCGCGACTCCGCTGCGCGACCCCAACCTGGGGCTCCTGGCGCTGACGTCATCGCAAGCGGTAGGCGCAACGGCGTCATCGCTCTCCACGGGCAGCACCGAGACGCTATGGAGCTGCCCGCCTTCGCAGCCCTGCACCGCGCTGGGCACTGTCCCGCTGATGCCGGGCGCCCGCCTCGTCGCCTCGCCGCGCGTCGGTGCCGATGGGACCGTCCTCGCCTATCAGACGGGTTCCGCGTACGTCTCCCGGGACGGTGGCCACAGCTTCACGGGGCTCGACATGCCCTGGGCCGACGCCGCGCCGGACACGCTCATCGCCGAGCCGACTCCGAGTGGCGTCTCGCTCTGGTCGGTGATGCGCCGTGGAGCAGGCTTTGCCCTGATGACCAAGCAATCCATCGATGCGCCCTGGGTGGAGGCCGACGGCGGCAACCGGGGCATCACCGCGGCTGGAGGCAGTCTCGTTGTCGTCAGCGCACAACGGCAGTTGTTCTTCCCGGCGCAGGGCGGTCTCCTCTGCAGCGTTAACGGTGGTGTGACCTGGGAAGCGAGGTGCCCCTCGGCCTGACACGGTAGGGCGGGCATCGTTGCGGGAGCCCATGGTCGCCTGCGCTCGTTCGGAGCGTCTGACGCCTGGGACCTCCTGGCTTGGCGGGAGGCTGGGACGTCCGCCTGCTGGGGGTACTGCCTGAATGCGACGTGTGCGCTTCTCCTTCATGCCGGCGCGCGCGCCGGGCCGTGTCGCCCGTCGGCCCCGCCGCGCCAGAGTCATCGGCGGAGCCTGTCTGCTGGCCGTTCTGGCTCTCACGACGGCGCGACTGCCGGTGGCGGCGACATCGGCGACGCAGGGGAGCATCACGATCTCGGGAGAAGGGTCCGCCAGCCCCTATCCGTGCACCTTCGGATGCCAGCCGACCTTCGGCATCACCACGACCGGCTACATGGCCGGGACGGATGGCAGTGGCGTTCCCTTCGCTGCGACCTGGGGCGGCGCCCCGGTCAGCACCACCGTGCCCGCCGCCTCGATGATCCTGAGCATCGCCAACACGTGCATCACGGGCACCGTGACGGCGTCTCTCACCCAGGTGTCCGGCTATGTCACGGTCAACTCGGTGGCGCTCGTCTACGGCGGGGTCACCTTCCCTGCAACCTTGAGCGCCCAGTTCAACACCCAGGTGGCAGCGGACGACGTGACCGCGGTGGCCATCACCGGGGTCGAGTTGACACTCCAGGTTGGCGCCACGGTCATCCTGCAATTCCCCGCCAGCGCCAAGGGCGTCCTCAACTTCACGCCGCTGGGACAGAACGTCTGCGTCCTCGGCCCGACCAGTCCCATGCCCTTCAGCATTGACGGCACGATGGCAAGCTGGAGCGCGAGCCTCTGACCTCAGCCCGGCCCGGCTGGCGCGCCGCCGCCGCGGCGCAGTCGCAGCGACTCGCGCGCCAGCCGCCATTCCCCCCGGCTCACCCCGCCCGTGGCCGCCATGGCGATCACGTACACAACCGCCGCCACCGCGACCACCGCGAACGCATTGCGGTTGCGCAATGCGTACGACACCGCGGCGACGGCGAGGCCGCTGAGCGCGATGGGTATGGCGGGTCGCAACCAGGGTAAGCGGCCGAGGTAGCGCGCCAGGGCGACGTAGCCGGCGACGAAGAGGAACACCTCGGTGATCAGCGTGGCCCAGGATGCCGCGAGGTAGCCGTCGCCGTGGGCGAAGCGCGGGATCATCACCAGGTTCAGGGTCACGTTGACGATGATCGACAGACCCGCGAGCACCGCGAAGGTGAGCTGCTTGTCCATGGCGCCGAGCGCGAAGATGAAGGAGTTGTTGACGAAGATCAGCAGCAGCGAGGCACCCAGGATGCGCAGCGATGGGATCGACTGGTCGAAGGGCACGCGGGTGATGTGGATGATCTGCGGCGCCAGGATGACGCAGCCGACCGCCACCGGCATGCCCAATGCGGCGAGCAGTCGGTAGGCGCGCGTGTAGGCGTCGCGCATCGGCTCCCGCCCGCGCAGGTGGATGACGGCAAGCGCGGGGAACACCGCGTTCATCGCCGCCTGCGGGATGAAGGACAGGCCGTCGAGGAACTTGTAGGCCGCGTTGTAGTAGGCGACCTGCGCGTCGCCCCGCAGCGACTTGAGGATGACCACGTCGATGCGGAAGTAGATGGTGCTGAGCACGAAGGCGAGTGCGAAGGGCAGGCCGCTGCGCAGCAGCTTGACCAGCAGCTCGCGGTTCCAGTGCAGCCGCAGCTTCGCCCAGCGCCGCTGCGTGATCACCGCCGCGTACACCGTGGTGAAGCCGTACGACAGCGTGTACGCCCACAGGAAGGCGGCCACGCCCTGCTTCGACACCGCGGCCAGCACGGTGGCGACGAGCAGCACCACCGTCTCGCCGCCGATGGCCACCACCTCGTAGCGCATCTCGCCGGTGGCGTAGAACGACGAGCGCAGCAGGTTGGCCGCGCTGGTCACCACCATCAGCGCGAACACCGGGCCGACCAGCGGGAGCAGATCGGGCGCCAGCAGCCACACCCCCAGGGCGAGGATGCCGCCGCTCAGCGCCGCCAGCGGCAGCTTCGCCGCCAGGGTCACGCCGAGAAAGTCGCCGAGGTTGTCGAGATGCCGCGAGGCCTCGCGCACGAAGACGACCTGCAGCCCCAGGTCCGCGAAGATGCTGGCGATGTTGCTGAAGACGACGATGGCGGCGAACTGCCCGTAGCCGTTGGCGCCGAGGGCGCGCTGGGTGACCACCACGGTGACGAACACCAGCACCTTGCTCAGCGACCGCGCCGCGAAGAGCAGCGCGGTGTTGCGCACCGTGCGGCTGGCCAGGCTCATCCGCCGGCGTCCCGGTGGAGTCGCCTCACGCGGTGGCGGGCGGAGGCGCGACGGGGTGCCTGCCGGTGCCGCGCGGGATGTCGGCGGGCATGGGCAGCTCGGCGGGCTCGATGTCGGTGGCGCCGAGGGGCAGGCGCAGCAGCACGCGCAGGCGCAGGCGCTCGAGCCGCGCCGCGGTGGCGATGAGCGCGCAGGCGCCCAGGGTGAGCACGGCGAGGTCGGGGCTCACGACGGTGGTGTCGAGCAGCCCGGCGACGAAGACGGCGAGCAGCGCGGCCGCGGCGCCGACCACGAAGGGGCGCACCGAGGCGTGGGCCGAGCGCAGCACCAGCAGCCAGCGCCCGGCGCGCGCCGCGAACCAGGCCAGGCCCGCCAGCCCGAGCGCACCGAGCTGCAGCCAGAAGGCCAGCACCAGGTTGCTGGGGTCGTCGCGGTGGGCCACGTCGGCGGCCTCGCCGGGCGCGTTGCGCGCACCCAGGGCCCCGATGCCGACGCCGGTCAGCGGGTGGGCGCGGACCATGGCCGCCGCGTCGTTCCAGAGCTGGGCGCGGGAGTCGACTCCGGTCGAGGGGCCGCCGCCAGTGGTGATGTCCTGGGCCACCGAGCCGCGCGCCGGGGCGGCGAGCAGCGCGGCCATGCCCAGCACGGCGAGGGTCGGGATGGCTACGCCGACGACGCGGCGCCGCCGTCCATGGGTGGCGGCCAGAGCGAGGGCGAAGACCACCGCGCCGAGGCCGAGCCAGGCGGCCTGGCTCAGGGTGAGGGTGGCCGCGGGCAGGGCGATGACCAGGAACAGCGCGGGCACCACCCGGTCGACGCGGCGCAGCGGGCCGGGCATGAGCAGCATCGCACCCGCCAGGGCGATGAGCGGCGTCAGCAGCAGCCCGGCCTGGGCCGCGCGCGGATACCAGGCGATCGGCGGCGTGCCCAGGATGTCGGGCCGTCCGGTGGCCACCGCGTGGGCGAAGGCGGCGAGCACCATCAGCGCCACCGCGGCGCCGCCGACCATCAGCGCGCGCACGAAGCGGCCCATCTCGCGCTGGGTGCTGAGCACCGAGCAGGTGACGCCGAAGAACAGCGCGGGCTCGACGAAGGACATGCGAATCTCGTCCATGGCGGCGTGCCGGTCCGGACTGACCGCCACCGCGATCGGGAACGAGGCCACCACCAGCAGCATCGGCCCCGTGAACGCCCCCGGCCAGCGCGGACGCACGCCGGAGGCGTAGACCTCGACGGTGTAGACCACCAGGGTCGCGACGACGGCGATCTCCAGCGCCGAGGTCGACAGCGGCCCGACGTGGACGCGGAGCAGGAAGGCCGGCAGAGCGGCCGCCGTGGCGTACACCAGCGCCCGGCTGGCTCTCATGAACCCGAGTATAAGGGGCCGAGATGGCCCCACCCCGCGCTCGCGACTTCGTCCTCGACCACCTCGCCGCCTTCGACGACGAGGCGCTGGCGACCTTCCTCGCCCCCGGCGGTGCCGGCGTCATCCCGGAGCGGCTCGGCAGCGCGCTGAGCGAGGCGCGGTTCGACGAGCTCGCCGCGCGCGTGGCCGCGGCGCTGCCGCCCGGCGCGCGCGCCGCCTTCCAGCGCGGCCGCGAGCAGGAGCGCGACGCGCGCGCGGCGGAGCGCGACCGCCGCCACGTGGTGAACAGGCTCTTCTGGGCGCTGCTCTACTGGCACGACCCCGACGGCTACGAGGAGCTGGTCGCGGGCGAGCACATCGACCCGGGCGTGCTCGACATGCTGGAGCTCGACGGCCGGGTCGTCGCCGACCTCGGCGCCGGGGCCGGGCGCTTCACGCTCTTCGCGGCGCGCCGGGCGGAGCGGGTGATCGCGGTCGACGCGGTGCCCGCGCTGCTGCAGCGCCTGGAACGCAAGGCGCGCGACCAGGAGCTCGACAACATCGAGGTGCGCCGGGGCAGCTTCCTGCGCCTGCCCCTCGACGACGCCTGCGTCGACGTGGCGGTGGCCTGCTCGTCGCTCACCTCGCACGCGCCCTGGGGCGGCGACGAGGCGCTGCGCGAAGCCGAGCGCGTCGTCCGCCCCGGCGGCCAGCTGGTGGTGATCTGGCCCGACGATCCCGCCTGGTTCTGCCGCCGCGGCTTCACCTACCGGTCGTTCCCGGCCACCACCGAGATGCACTTCCGCGACGTCGACTCGGCGGCGCGCATCTGCCGCGACTTCTACTCCGAGTCGGCCGCGCGCTGGGTGCGCGAGCGGCAGGCGCGCGTGGTTCCCTTCGAGGTGCTGGGCGTCAAACCGCCCGCCGACGCCTGCATCAAGCAGGTGCCGTAAACAACCCGCAGGATTCCCAAGGCCGCGGCGGCGGTGCAGAATTGCCCGACCATGCAGGCGGACGGCGGAGTCGGGCGACGGGCGCGGCGGCTGGACATCCGCTGGCCGCTCCGTGGAGTGGGCTGCCTGGGCGCGATCCTCATCGTCGCCTGCACCTTCTTCTACGGCCGGCACGTGGGCGTCACCGCGCTGGACACGTGGATCCCCGCGGCGGTGGCGGCGAGCGCGGGATGGCTGTGCCTCGTGCTCTTCGCGCTGATGCTCTGGGCCTGCGTCCGCATCAGCCGCGGACTGGCGCCGTTCGACTGGACCGAGAAGGAGCCCGCACGGCTGCGACGCGAATGGGTGGCACCGCTGCTGGTCGGCCTCGGCGTGCTCATCGGTCTGTGGATCTTCAAATGAGGCCGGACACGGCGCGCAAGGTGCGCATCGGCGTGCTCGCGGCGGTGACTCTGCTGGTGCTCTACGTCGGCGGCCGGCTCACCTACGCGGCCGGCGGTCTCGCCGAGGACGCCTGCCGCAACCCCGCGCCGGTGCTTCCAGGATGGGCTCTGGTGTTTATCTCCCTCGCTTTCTTCGGCGCCGGTCGCCTCGCCACGGGGCTGCGCACCGACAACGACGCGCCGCACATCCCGCCGCTCGCCCGCGCCGGCACCGGCGGCAGACTGGCCGCGCACGCCGCGCTGGCCACGGTGTTCCTGCTCGGCGTCGGCGCGCTGGCCTACGAGACCGTCGGCGTGTGGCCGAATCCCTGGAAGCTGCAGCCGATCACCAACTACGTGCGCTGCGCCACCGCCGCCGATCCGCTCACCACCTCGCTGGTGGCCGCGGTCATCTCCTTCTTCGTCGGCCACTGGCTGTGGTTCCCCGCGCGGAGGCGAGGCTGAGCATGGTCGGACAGGGCATCCGCTGGGTGGTGATCGCACTGACCATGGGCTTCTGCCTCGCGGCGATCACCGACATGGTCCTGGAGGCCCGCGGCATGCGCTCGATCAGCGCGCGCATCGAGGCGTGGTCGCGCACCTATCCGTTCTACGCGGGCGCCATGGTCCTGGTGTTCGGCGCGCTGCTGGGGCACTTCTTCCTGCACCCGTACTGAGGAAGCGCCTATTCCTTCTCGGTGACGGTGTACTCGAGGTAGGCCCCGAACATCAGCCGCGTCTGCGCCTCCAGCGCGGGGATCACCGAGAGCGCCAGACCCACGACGGGATAGAGGAAGAGCTGCAGGTCCGCGTAGCGCCGCCGCCACCACTTCCATGCCTCGGGCTTGGGGCACATGCGGCGGTCGACCTGGATGAGCACCAGCGTGTTGAGCAGCGTCAATGTCAGCACGCCCGCGGTGGTCCAGCCGATCACGGTTGCCGCCGTGGAGAGCGCGTAGTCGAGGTCGATGATGGCCGGCAGCGAGCCGCCGAAGAAGAGCAGCACCGGCAGCGTGGTCCAGGTGAGGTGGTTGAAGACCAGGTAGCGATAGCGCTGCGCGCGCAGCCGCCAGGGGATCTCGGTGTGGCGCAGCATGCGCGTGGTCACGTAGGCGACGTCGGTGACGCCCCAGGCCCAGCGCTTGATCTGGTTGTACTGGGACACGTGGGTGGCCCGGTACTCGTTGCTGCGCGGCGCGTCGCCGAACACGGGCAGGAACGCGGGTCGCACCCGCAGCCGCGCGCCGTACTCGAAGAACGACTTCCAGAAGAAGCGCGAGTCCTCCGGGATGACGTCGTCGTCCCAGTAGCCCACCTCGCTGAGCAGGTTGAGCGACATGGTGTACGAGGAGAACATGACCAGGCGCCGCGGGTTGTCGTGCAGGAACATCTGCCACTGCGTGGCCGCGGTGGCCATCACCCGGATGGCGGCGGGCACGCGCCAGAGGTTGTTCATGAACACCGGCACCGGCTGCCAGATCGAGGTCAGCCGCGTGCCGTCCTCGTCGCCCAGCCCGCAGAACTGCGCGGTCACGTAGGCGAAGTACTGCGGGTGCAGGCGGAAGTCGGAATCGAGGTCGGTGACCAGGGTGCGCGCCGGGTCCAGCCCCAGCTCGTCGCAGGCGGCGCGCAGCACCGGGCCGCCGTAGGCCATCGCCGCCGACTTGCCCACCACGATGCCGGGCAGCAGCGGGTCCTTGACGTGGACGAAGGCGCGGAAGCGATGGCCGAACTCCTCGCGCAGCCGGGCCACGTTCTCCCAGCCGCCGGTGTCGGTGACCCGGGTGATGATCGCCACCACGCGCAGGTGGTCCGGGTAGTTCTGGCCGGCCAGGGCCTCAACTGTGGCGCGCAGCACCTCGTACTTCTCGGTGTAGGTGGGGACGAGCGCGCAGTGGGTGACCTCGTCGGGCCGCGGCGCGCCGGGCGCCGGCGTCATCTCCATGCAGCGCTGCCACCAGTCGATCGCGGTGGTGGCCTGCAGCGCGCGCAGCGAGCGGCGCACCGAGCGCACCGTCCAGGTGGTGCGCGCGAACCAGTAGACGTCGAGCATGATGGCCAGCACGCCGAGGATCCAGAGCTTGGTGGGGTCGTTGAGGCGGATGGCGAAGGCCACCGCCACGGGCGTGAGCAGGATGGTCCACGAGACGGCGCCGGGCAGGATCTCCAGGAGCCGCTGCTGCACGCGTGGCGAGAGCGCGCCCCAACGTCGGACGGCGATCACGAGCAGGCATGGTAGCGTCGGCGCCGGAGGCCCCGAACGACGCCGACCCCCCACGTCGTATGCTCCGCGATTCGGAGCCCCGCGCCCCCCTTTCCTGTCCGCCGATCACGAGTGCCCATGTCGCCACGTCGCAAGACAGACGAATCCACACCCAAGCCCACGCCTGAAGACGAGGACGTCGACCAGCCCAAGGCGGACGACGAGGAGGAGGAGGTCGTCGACGAGGAGGTCGAGGTCGAAGTCGAGGTCGACATCGAGCCCGACGACGAGGAGGAGGACCTCGACGAGGAGGACGACGAGGACCTCGACGACGACGAGGACGAGGACGAGGAGGAGCTGGTCGCGGTCTCCGCGGCCGTCCCGCCCCGCCCCTCCACCAAGCCCTCCCCAGGGCGTCCGCCGAGCGCCAAGGAGGAGCCCGAGCCGCCCTTCTGGATCGGCGAGCGCGTCGTGCTGGTCAAGAACACCAGGCCGCGCACGGGCAGCCCCATCGGCGACCACCCCGTCGGCGCCACCGGCCGGGTGGAGACCGTGCTCTCGCAGACCGCCATCGTCCGCTTCGACCGCGCCCCCGACACCAAGGAGGTGGTCGCCTTCGAGTGCCTCGAGTCGCTCGACGAGGTGGCCAAGGCCGCCCGCGCCGAGCGTGAGGCGGAGAAGGCCAGCGAGGCGGCGGCCGCCGAGCGCGAGGCCGCGGCCAAGGACGGCGCGGCCAAGAAGAGCAAGTAGAGCCGGTCGGCGCGGAGGCGGTGCGCACCGCGGCGCGCGACCTCGCCGTGGACCGAAGCCGCCGAGTCAGGCGGTCGCCGCGTAATGCCCCCGGTACTCGGGCGGCAGCAGGGCGGCGATCCGGGCCGCCACCTGGTCGGCGACGGCCTGGTCGTCGCGGGCGCCCTCGCCCACCTCGGGCGTGAACGGCGGGCCGACGCGCAGCCGCAGCGACACGCGGCGGGGCAGCAGCCGCCCCTTGACCAGCGCTCTCTCGGTGCCCGAGATGGCCACCGGCAGCACCGCGACCGGTGGAGCGCCCGGCGCGCCGGCGCGGCGGAGCAGGAAGCCGGCCCCCGGCTCGGCCCGCTTCATCCCCGGGCTGGTGGCCCGGGTCCCCTCGACGAAGAAGAGCAGCCGCCCGCCCCCGCGCAGCACGTCGATGGCCGTGCGCAGGGCCCAGCGGTCGGCGGTGCCGCGGTCGACGGGGAAGGTGTTGCAGCCGGCCCAGATCCAGGCCATCAGGCGGTTGGGAAAGAGCTCCTTCTTGGCCATGGCGAAGAGGGTGCGCGGGAAGAAGCCGCCCATGAGGAGGGGGTCGAGGTTGCTGAGGTGGTTGCAGGCCACGATCAGCGGGCCCGGGCCGGTGGGGACGTTCTCCAGTCCCTCCCAGCGCAGCCGCCGCCCGTAGTAGCCACCCAGCACCAACCGCCAGAAACCGGCGACGAGCCGGTAGCGCCAGGGGCGGCGGTCGTCGCTGCGGACCGGGAAGCGCCGCGGGAAGCCGGGGACGGAGGACTTCACCGCCCTGCCGGACCCAGCGTCGCCATCACGACCGACATGGTGCCGCAGCGAGGGTGGCTCGCGCCGCGCCTCAGCCAGCGCTGAGCGCGGCGGTCGAGGCCTGTGGCGGAGCCGGGGCCGGCCGCCCCAGGTGCCAGCCCTGCCCGAGGTCGACGCCCATCTCCGCCATCAGCTCGGCGTGCTGCTCCGTCTCGATGCCCTCGGCGATGATCGCCGCCCCGCTCGACTGGGCGAAGGCCACCACCGCGTGGATCGCCGAGCGCGGCCCGACGCGGTCGCTGGCCACCGTCAGGGAGCGGGCCACCTTGATGTACTCGGGGTTGCTGGCCGCCAGCACCTCCAGGGTGGAATGCCCCTCGCCGACGTCGTCGATGGCGAAGCGGAAGCCCTCGTCGCGGTAGGTGGCGATGACCTCCTCGAAGCGCCGCAGGTCGGAGACGACCTCGCGCTCGGTGATCTCCAGCACCACCTCGGCGGGCCGCCGGCCCACCCAGCGCAGCACCAGCAGCATCTGGTCGACGTCGTGGAGCGGGTCGAGCAGCGTGGAGACGCCCACGTTGAGGAACAGCGGTGTCGCCGGCGGCAGCGACTGCGCCTGCTGCACCGCCGCGCGCCGGCAGAGCCAGTCGAGGTCGCGCGCCAGGCCGGTGCGGTGCGCGGCGGCGAAGAGGGCCTCGACGCTGCTGTCCGGGGGCGCCCCCACCGGCCGGGCCAGCGCCTCGTAGCCCACCACCTCGAGGTCGCGCAGCCGGACCACCGGCTGGTACACCGACGACACCGCGCCCGCCTCGATGAGGTCCCGCACCGCCTGCTCGATGCGGCGCGCGGGCGTCTGGGCCTGCTCCGCCGAGACGGTGGCCGCCGCCTCGACCCGGTCGCGGCCGCGCCGCTTGGCCTGGTCGAGCGCCTCGTCGGCGAGGTCGCGGACCGCCCAGCCCGCGTCGCCCACCGTCCCGCTGGCCACGCCGACGCTGATCCGGGCCAGCCCGAAGGGCACCGCCACGCCGTACAGGGCCCGCCGCATCTCCTCGGCAAGGGCGACCGCCGAGGCCGCGTCGATGCCGTCGACGAAGACGCTGAACTCGTCCCCGCCGGTGCGGGCCAGCGCGTCCTGGGGCTTGATGAGGTTGCGCAGGCAGCCGGCGATGGCTCGCAGCACGGCGTCGCCCGCCTCGTGGCCGTAGCTGTCGTTGATGAGCTTGAGCCGGTCGACGTCGACCACCATGACCGCGAAGGGCCGCAGCTGGGTGGCGCCCAGCCGCCGGTCGAACTCCTGGCGGTTGAGCAGGCCGGTGAGCGCGTCGGTGACCGCCGACTCGCGCAGCCGCCGGTAGCTCTGGGCGTTGCCGATGGCCAGGCCGGCGAGGTGGCCGATGCCCTGGAGCAAGCGCATCTCGGCGGGGTCGAAGCCGCGGGTGTCGTCGGAGCCGGCCAGCAGCAGGCCGCGGAAGTCGTCGCCGGCCACCACCGGCACGCAGGCCGCGGTGTTGAGCCCCGGCCGCCCGCCGAGCCGGTCGAGCTCGACGTAGTCGCGCTCCACGCCGACCGCCCACTGCTGCGCCTCGGCCGAGGCCGCCGCGGCGGCGAGCACGGGCAGGCTGCGCAGGTCGACGTCGCGGTGGCCCTCCTCGACGTCGCCGTCGCAGACCCTGGCCAGCACCGTGGCCGTGCCGGCGTGGACGTGGAGCAGCGCCGCATAGGGCACGCTGAGCCCCCGGGTCACCGAGGCGACCACCGAGGGCACCACCACGCCCATCTCCAGCGAGCCGCTCAGCGAGCGGGCGGTGTCCTCCAGGAGCATCAGCTCGTGGACGCGGCGGCCGAGCAGCTGGTTGGCCAGCTCCAGCGGGCCGGCCTGCTGGGCCGCGCCGGAGATGGCCCCGGCGATCTTCTCCAGCACGTGCAGGTCGTCGCGGCCGAAGCGGCCGGGGCGGTCGCTGTCCAGCTCCATGACGCCGATGACGTGCCCGGAGGCCCGCAGCGGCACGCAGAGGATGGAGCGCATCTGCGAGTTGGTGCCCAGGTTGCGGTTGGCCGCCCGCACCCGGGCCCGCGGCGAGTCGATGTCGTCGACCAGGATGGAGCGCCCGGTGGCGGCCACCCGGCCGAGGATGCCGCTGCCCACCGGCAGCCGGGAGTCGAGCACCGCCTGGTCGAGGGTGCCCTCCCAGGCGGCGATGTAGAGCTCGTTGCGGTCGTTGATCAGGGCCACCGAGCCGCCGCGCAGGCCCTCGCGCGCCATCTCGGCGAGGATGGAGTTGAGGATGCGCGGCAGCGGCAGCCCGGAGGCGGCCAGCACGCCGACGCGGCGGACCAGCTCGGCGCGGCGGACGCGCGCCCTCGACCGGGGCCAGGGGAGGCGGCGCAGCGGGATGCCCGCTGACTGCGCGCTGATGGCCGCCGGTGGGGAGCTCACGAGTGCACCTGTGGAAAACGCGGTCCCTGGAAGGAGAAAACGACGATAGCCCCTGCGCCTGACGGCTGCGGAGGTGGGGCGTCACCCTTCTGTGACGACGGCGTCACAGCGCCGCAGCCGGGCCCCTCCTCCGGCGGCGGCACGCCAAGCCTAGCTCGCCGCGCGCCGGGCGCGGCCGCGATAGAGGGCGGCGTCGGCGCGTCCGACCAGGCGCACGGCGGTGTCCAGGGGGTCGTCGCAGTCGAGCTCGGCGAGGCCGACACTGAGCACCTCGCGGCCGTAGTGGGAGCGCAGCTCGGCGGCGATGAGGTCGAGCTTGGCGCGCGCCTCGGGCGCCCCGGCGCCGGTGAGCACGCAGACGAACTCGTCGCCGCCGTAGCGCATGACCAGGTCGTAGGAGCGCAGGCGGCGGCGCAGGGTGCCGGCCACGAACTGGAGCAGGCGGTCGCCGGCCAGGTGGCCACGGCTGTCGTTGACCTGCTTGAGGCCGTCGACGTCGGCGAAGACGAGCACCAGCCTGCCGCCCGCGCGGCGGACGCGGTCGATCTCCGCCTGCAGCAGGCGCAGGCCGGCGCCGCGGCGGAGCACGCCGGTGAGCTCGTCGGTGGCGGCCTCCTCCTGCAGGCGGCGCAGCCGGTCGGCGGCGGTGAGCAGCCGGTCGAGGGCGCCGCGCGCGTCGGCGGCGGAGAGGGCCTCCAGGGCCACCGGCGGCAGGTCGAGGACCGCGGCGAGCACGGCGCGGTGCCCGGCCGAGGTCAGCGGGAGATCGGTGATCAGCGCGGAGCTGTGGGGGCGGCGGCGGGCACCGGCACGGCCGCGCAGGGGCAGCGGGGTGTCGTCGTGGTCGAGCATTGCAGGGACGTGTGGTGAGACGTTGGGGGGACAGCGCGCATTCTGACACCGGTTAGCGCCAATCGGGGCACTATCCGGGCCGCGGGTGCGCGGACTGCGCGGTGAACCCGCGCCCGCGGCGTTGCCACCGCGGGCACGGGCCTGACCAGAGATGTCGGGAGGATCGGGTCGCCGGTAGGGACTTCCCGAGCGGTCTCGATGCACAGTAGACCGCCTGCGCGGGCAATCGCGCCACGGTCGATGGTCACCCGCTGCGCTGCGTCGTAGGGCCGTGCGGCCCGGGCCGGTCGGCGGCCGCGAGCCACCGGGCCGGCTCTCAGCCGTTGCTTGCCGCGGAGATGGCAGCGGCCACGTCCATTGCCTGCTGCTGCGTGAAGCCGCCACTGATCTCCGTGTTGCCGCTGCTCGGCGACTGCACCGACGGAGCGCTGACCACCCGGTTGCCGACGAAGAAGGCGATGCGGTTGAGCGGTGTTCCCTGGCCGGCCTGGAACGCCGCCTGCGTGTCGGCACCGAAGTGCGCCGCGGCGGCGGGCGTGAACGTGATGTCCACCGCCCACACCTGCGCCTGGCTGTCGAACACCGCGTCGGCGTGGGTGATGCTGTGCGGTCCGATGCCGCTGTCGATGCGCCAGTGATATCCGGTTTGGTAGAACTCCGAGTCGCCGAACTGCGAGGTGTCGTAGAGGTTCTGCTGGTCGGCGAGGAACTGCGCGTTGCGGGGATCGGGCGCGCCGGGGACGGCGACACCGACGTTGAAGGGCTGCGCCGCGACTCCGTGCCGCGTCGGCCTGGCGGTCCCGAAACCTACGGGCGACGGGCCGGGTGTGCTGCCGGAACAACCGGCGAGCATCGCGACTGCGATCACGCCGAGCGCGAGTGTGGTGATCCACCGCCGCATCGTGATGCGACTCAGCTCGCCGCGCGCCGTCGCGTGCGCCGCGACGTGGCCGCGGCGCGCGGCGCCCAGCACTCGTCGAGGAATCCCGCGATCTCGTTGGTGAGCCGTTCCGGACGCAGCCGCAGCTCGAGGATCGTGGACGCCTGCACCAACCGCCCGTTACGCAGCTCGCCGGCGAGCAGGTCGGCGTCCGAGAAGGGATGGATGGGGTCGCGGCGGTGGCCGATCACCAGTGCGGGCGTGGTGAAGGTGCGGCGCTCGCGGCGGTGCGGGGCCACGCGTCCGAAGAGGATGCCCTGGATCACGGCGGCGCTGGGCCCGGGATCCTGGCGCAGCACGTCGAGGGCGACGTCGCCCCAGTAGGGCAGCAGCGCCGACGGCACACGGCGCGCCGCGAAGGCCAGACCCGCCATCAATGGCTCGGCGAACGAGAGAGCCACCATCAGCGGCGTGAAGGCGAGCGCGCCGGCCAGCAGCGCGTTGTCGAGCACCGGCATCTCGATGAGCATGCCGCGCAGCCGCGCGGCGTCGCGCAGGGCCACCTCCAGGGTGACGTTGGCGCCCAGCGAGGTGCCGCCCACCACCGCCTCGTCGACGCCCAGGTGGTCGAGCAGGCCGAGCACCTGCTCGGCGAAGAGCGCCATCGAGTAGTGCCACATGTCGCGGGGACGGTCGGAGCTGCCGTGGCCGAGCAGGTCGAGGGTGACCACGCGGTTGCCGCGCGCCGCCAGCTCGCGGGCGAGGCGCTCGTGCATGCGCTGCGAGAGCAGCAGGCCGTGCAGCAGGACGAGCACGCGCGACCCCTCGCCGTAGGTGGTGTAGGCGAGGTGCTGGCCGTCGTGGCGGAAGCTGCCGGAGCTGACCGGAACGTCGTCGACGGTGGAGGACGCGGCGGCGCCGCGGGGCTGTGCCATGGCGCGCAATCCTCTCATGCCGCGGCGCCCGCGCAGGTCGTGACTTGTACACGACCCCGGGACGTGTCACCGTAACCCCTGCCATGAGCCAGGCCGCCCGCGGGTCCGGCGGGTGGGGGAAGGCGCGACACTGGGATCGCAGACCGGTGCTCGCGGCGACGCTGCGCGTGCTCGCCTTTCTGCTTCCCGTGCTGCTCGCCGTGGCCGCCACCATCCTGCTCGGCCGGGTGCTGCCCAAGCCGGACCACTGGTGGGGCGTGGTGCTCTGGTGGCTGGCCGTGCTGGCCGGCACCGTGCTGGTCCTGGTCGCCGCCGACCGCTTCTTCCGTCGCATGCTGCCGCTGGCCGCGCTCTACGAGCTGTCGCTGGTCTTCCCCGACCGCGCCCCCGCCCGCTTCCGCATGGTGCGGCGGGGCGGCTCGGTGGCCCAGCTCCGCGGCGAGCTCGAGGCGCTGAGCCGGCACCACGACGGGCGCGACGCCAACGGACCCGAGGCGGCGCAGCGCGTGCTCACCCTGGTGGCCGCCCTGGCCGTGCACGACCCGCGCACCCGCGGCCACGCCGAGCGCGTCCGCATCCTCACCGACATGCTCGCCGAGGAGATGCACCTCCCCGAGCACGACCGCCACCTGCTGCGCTGGGCGGCCCTGCTCCACGACATCGGCAAGCTCGAGGTCTCCGCCGACATCCTGCGCAAGCCTTCGCCGCCCGACGACGCGGAGTGGCGGGAGCTGCGCCGCCATCCCGAGGAGGGCGACCGGCTGCTCGGCGCGGTGCGTGAGTGGCTGGGCCCCTGGGCGCCCACCGTCGAGCATCACCACGAGCACTACGACGGCAGCGGCTACCCGCACGGCCTGCGCGGCGAGGAGATCTGCCTGGGCGGCCGCATCGTGGCCCTGGCCGACGCCTTCGAGGCGATGACCGCGCGGCGTCCCTACACGCGGCCGGTCAGCCCCGGCGCGGCGCGCGAGGAGCTGGTGCGCCGGGCGGGCACGCAGTTCGACCCCGAGGTCTGCCGCGCCTTCCTGAGCATCTCGCTGGGACGGCTCTGGCGCGTGGTGGGTCTGGCCGCGGGCGTGGCCCAGGTGCCGCTGGCGGCCGGACTGGCCCGCTTCGGCGGCCGCGTCTCGCCGGGGGTGAGCGGGGGTGGGGCCACCGTGGCGGTGGCGGGCACCCTGGCCGCCGTGATCGGGGTGATGCCGGTCGTCGGCATCCCCAACGTGACCAGCACGCCGCACTCCGCCGTGGCGGGTCTCACCACGCATCATGCCGGGCCCGCGCAGCCCAGCCCGTACCCGTCGATCGCCCCCGGTGTGGCCATCCAGGCGGCGCCGGCTCCGCCGCCCGCGCCGCCGACGCCCGCGCCGGTGGTGCTCGCCGTGGTGCGGCACAGCACGTCGAAGCCGGCCGTGCACAGCGCGCCGTCGTCGCCGGCCGCAGTCTCGGTCGCACTCACCGTGCACCCGGGCAGCGTGCACAAGGGCACCGCCTACGCCATCGTGGGATCGCTGAGCTCGTGCGCCGGCTGCACGGTCAGCGTCGACTGGGGGGACGGAAGCGGGACGCAGAGCGTGGCCCTGTCGGGCACCTCGTTCGTCGTCGACCACACCTACGCGGTGAAGGGGCGCTACCTCATCAGCGTCACCGTGCGCGTGGGCTCGGTGGTCGCCGGCGGGACGTCGCGGCGCGTCGTCGTCAACAACGGCTGAGCGCGGCGCATACTATCGCTGTCGTCCCGACACCGATCCCAGCAGTCCGACTTCGCACCTGACCAAGCAGTCCACGTCCAGACGCACTACAGCGCGGCGCCCGGCGGCAAGCAAAGCGGCGCCACGAGGCGGCGGTCTCGCATCGCTGCGCTCCACCGCGCGACCCAACGCGCACAACCGGCCGGTGCACTGGCCCGCCCTCGACGGTGTGCGCGCCCTCGCCGTCGCCGCGGTGATCGTCTACCACGCGCGGCCCGGCTGGCTGCCCGGCGGCTTCATGGGCGTCGACGTCTTCTTCGTCCTCAGCGGCTTCCTGATCACCTCGCTGCTGCTGCGCGAGCAGCGCGGCACCGGGCGCGTGGGACTGCGGGCCTTCTGGATGCGCCGGGCGCGGCGGCTGCTGCCCGCGCTCTACGTGCTGCTGGCGCTGGTGCTGTCCTGGGAGGTGGCCCTGCGCCTCACCGGCGCCACGCAGCTGCGCTGGGACGCGCTGGCCGCCTTCGGCTACGCCACCAACTGGTTCCTGATCGGCCACCAGCAGTCGTACTTCGCCGCCTTCTCGGCGCCGGACGCGCTGCAGCACCTCTGGTCGCTGGCCGTCGAGGAGCAGTTCTACCTGGTCTGGCCGCTGCTCTTCGCGCTGGGACTGCTGCGCCGGCGCGGTGCGCTGGTCGCCGTGTGCACCGCCGCGGCGGGGTCGACGCTGCTCTGCGCCTTCCTCTACAACCCGCTCGGCGATCCCTCGCGCGTCTACTACGGCACCGACACGCACGCCGCCGGACTGCTGATCGGCGCGGCGCTGGCGCTGCTGCACGCGCGCGCCTGGCCGCGGGTGAAGCGCGGCCACCGGCCGTCGCGCCGTGCCGTGGTCGTCGCGCTGTCGGTGGGATGCACGGCGCTGGCTGCGCTGGGGGCGGGCTTCGCGCTGCTCGGCGAGACCCAGCCGCTGGTCTACCGCGGCGGGCTGTCGCTGATGGCGCTGGGCGCGGCGGCGCTCATCGGCGTGCTGCTGCATCCGGCGGGACGGCTGCTGGCGTCGGCCTTCGCCTGGCGGCCGCTGCGCTGGGTGGGCCTGCGCTCCTACGGCATCTACCTGTGGCACTGGCCGGTGCTGGTGGCCACCAGCCCGCACGGCGACCCCGGCGGCGCCGCGCTGCCGCTCACCGGCGCGCAGGTTGCCGCCTCGGTGGCGCTTGCCGCATTGTCCTATCGGTACGTGGAGACTCCGGTTCGTTCCGGCGCGGCGATGCGCGCGCTGCGCGCCGTCTGGGCGCGCACCGCGGATCGACATGTCGCCGTGCGCCTCGCCTTCGGCGCCACCGGCGGCGCCGCGGCGGGCAGCATCTGCGCGCTGCTCGTCGCCGTCGCCGCGGTGCACGCGCCGGTGCCGCCCGCCTACCAGCGCACCGTGGCGGTGCGCATCAGCACCGGCGACTTCGTGGTGCCACCGACCTTCGCGGTCGTGCCGCAGGCGAGTGCGACCGTCGCGCCTCCCACCGCGACCCCGACCGCCGCTCCCCCACCGCCCACGCCGCCGCCGCACGTCACCGCGGTGGGCGACTCGGTGATGCTCGGCGCCGCCGGCGCGCTGGCCGCCGACGTGCCCAACCTCAGCCTCGACGCCAGGGTGGGACGGCAGATGTCCGAGACCCTCGACATCCTGCGCGGCGACCGCGGCGCCGGCAGGCTGGGCCAGGTGGTTGTGGTCCACATGGGCACCAACGGCTTCCTCACCCGCGACCAGTTCGACCAGATGATGCAGATCCTGGCCGGCGTGCCGCGCGTCGTCGTGCTCAACGACAAGGTGCCGCGACCGTGGCAGGACGCCAACGACGCCATGCTGGCCCAGGCCGCCACCGCCTATCCGTCGGTGGCGCTGGTCGACTGGCGCGCCGCGAGCACGCCCCATCCGGAGATCTTCTGGGACGACGCCACCCACCTGCGCCCGCAGGGCGCGCGGTTCTACGCGTCGCTGATCGCCGCACGCCTGGCACCGCCGCCGGCGACGGCCGCCGCGCCCACGGTGACGACCACCACCACGACCACGTCGTCGTTCACCGAGATCACCGGCATGGTCTGGCGGGACCGCACCCTGGCGTAGGCACGCGAAAGGCGCGCCGCGCCACTCGTTCGCCGAGTGACGGGCGCGCCCTGCCGTGTGCCGGTGTGGTTACCCGTTGCAGGTCATGCTGGGTTTGTCGAAGGCCACCACCGGGGTGATCGGGTCGGTGGCGGCGAAGGTGACGTGGCCGACCTCGTGGACGGTCACCGACTGGCCGTTGCTCAGCGCCAGGTGCGCGGCGAAGGTGAAGGTCTGCTCCATGTTGCGCTCGTTGAAGCTGTCCCCGAACCAGTTGGCGTAGACGCCCGCGCCGCTCGGCGCCGAGGCATCGTCGGGCGTGAAGGTGAGGGCGCCGTTGACCGTGCCGGTGTCCCAGGCCTCGCCGCCGCCGTCGACGTTGATGTGGTAGATCTGGTGCGTCACCGACGCCGTGAGCGTACCGGTGTCACCGGTGCAGGGATCGACGCCTGGGAACGACTGCGAATCGCCGCCGCGCTGCGAGATGGTCATGGTGCAGCTCGGCGTGATGCCGATCACGTTGCCGCTGCTGTCGAACTGGATGCAGTCGGTGTGCGTCTCTGCCGCCACCGCGCGATGCACGCCACCGGCCACCCCGGCGGCGGCGCTGAACCCGACCACGAGGCCGAGCAAGGCAAGTCTCTTCAACCCTGTTTCCTCCTGCTAGCTGACGAGCGGCTGCTGGTCCTCGTCGGCCTGCTGCCCCTCAGGACCGCGCTGAGCGTACGTCGGGGTCGGGCACGCTGTCGGTGATGCCGGCTGGCGATCTCGTGGTGGTGCCAGCACCACCACGGCCGGCGATGAGCCGCGGGTTCGGCAGCGTCATCCGGAGCACGGCTCGGCGGGCGAGTATCCTCTCGCCCATGGCTCCCCGGCGCCTCCGCCTCGCGGCGTCCTCCGGCGCAGCGCTGGCCCTGCTCGGTGTGTGGCTCGGACACACGCTGGAATACGCGCGCCTGGCCGGGCTGGGCGGCCTCCGGCAGGAGCTGGTCGGGTCGGTGCACTGGTACATGGCTCCCGCGGGGCTGGCCCTGGCCCTTGGGGCCGCGGCCGGTGCGGTGCGCGCGGTGCGCCTGTGGACCGCTCTGGGACGCCAGCTCGACTGGACGCGACGGGCCATCGCGGGCGCCTGGCGCGGGAAGCCCGGCCACCTCCTGGCGCCACGGGCGCGGTGGCGCCCACCGGCCGGCCTAAGCCTCACCGGGCTGTGGCTGGCCCTCACCACCGCCCAGATCGGGCTCTACCTCGTCCAGGAGAACGTCGAGGCCGCGGCTGCCGGACTGCCGCGGCCCGGGCTGGGGGCGGTGACCGGCGTCCACTGGGCTGCACCGCTCATCCACGCGGGCGTCGCGCTGCTCGTCAGCTGCGCCGCCGTCGCGGTGCACCGGCTGCTGCAGCGCAGGACGCGCGCCGTCGATCGGACGTGTGCGCTGCTGCGACATCTTCTCGCCTACCTCGTGCGGCCGTCGAACTGGTCGACGCCGCGCGCGCAGACGGTCGTCCGCCTCGTCGATCGCCTCGGGCGGCTGTGGTGCCGTCCACCTCCGTCGCTCCTCACCGCCGGCTGATCCCGACGGAGCGGGCGTGGCCGCCCGCCGGTGCGCGTTCGCGTCGCACCGACCATCACCATCGAGGAGCATGTCTCTTGTTCACCACGTCAGTTCGCATGCACGCGCCGAGCGTGTCGCAGACCGGGCTTCGCCGCACCGGCGCAGCCTTCATCGGCAGCGTTGCCGCGCTGGCCGGTGTCGCCGGCGCGTCCGCGCATGTCGTCCAGCAGTTCGGGCCGGACACCATAGCCATCGGCTGGTTGCACGAGCCCACCTATGTCGGTGTGGAGAACTCCGTCCAGGTCGTCGTCAAGGACGCGCAGGACAAACCGGTCAACGATCTTCCCGACGGCGCGCTCAAGGTCACCGTCAGCACCGGGAGCCAGAGCAGCGGTTCGATGACGCTGGAGCCGTCGTTCGATCCCGACACCGGTCTCGGCACGCCGGGCGAGTACGACGCCGCACTGATCCCGACGGCGCCCGGCGTCTACACCTTTCACCTCACCGGCTCGATCAACGGCACCAACGTCGACCAGTCCTTCACCTCGTCGGACAAGACGTTCGACGACGTCACCGACCCCGCCGTGGCGGACATCGAATTCCCCAGCAAGGTGCCCGCCATCGCGGCGGTGTCGACACGGCTCGACCGCACCGCCGCGCGCGTGCAGGCGGCACAGACGGCCGCGAGTGACGCCCAGTCCGCGGCGAACCGGGCCATGGTCATCGGCATCGTGGCGCTGATCGCCGGCGTCCTCATCGGAGCAGCCGGGGTTGGGCTGGCGCTGCGGAGACGAGGCGCATAGGCCATGCGCCGCCTGAGCCTGGGCCTGATCGCCCTGGGGTTCGCGGTGGGGAGCGCCGTTGCGCTCCCCACCTCTGCGTCGGCACACGCGCTGGCGCAGAGCTCGGATCCGGCGGATGGCGCCACCGTCGAACAGCCGCCTGCGGCAATCACCATCACCTTCGGCGAGGCACCCGACACCAAGCTGTCGACCATCACCGTGCTCGACACCTCCGGCCGCTCGTTCGACGCCGGGCCGACCGAGGCGGTGCCTGGGACCACGGAGCAGTTGCGCGTGGCGGTGAACCCGCTGCCCCGCGGCGTGTACACGGTGAGCTGGCGCACGGTGTCGACGGTGGACGGGCATTTCGCCACCGGGTCGTTCGCGTTCGGAGTCGGCGTGGCGCCAACCGGGACGAGCGGAGCATCGGCGACGGTGTCGGGCGCGCCGCCGCCGTCCGCGCTGGCGGTGGCAGGCCGATGGATGCTGTTCGCAGGGCTGGTGCTCCTGCTCGGCGGCGCCTTCGTCGCGCTGGTGGTCTTCCGTGAGCGTGTGCCCTCGACGGCGCCGCTGCTCGTCACCGGATGGGTCCTCGCCGCGGCAGGTACGTTCGCTGTGGCCGAGGCCCAGCGCGAGGCTGCCGAAGCGTCGTGGAGCGACGTGTTCGCCACCTCGCTCGGCCACACCCTGGTGGGGCGGATCATCCCGACCGCGATCGCGGGACTCGGCGTCATCGGTGTTCTGGCCGTGCGCGGACGCGCTGTCCGCGCCGCGCTGGTGGTGGTCAGCCTGGCCGCGGCAGGCGCCATGTGGGCGGACGCCGCGGCCAGCCATGCGGGTGGTGAGTCCCCCGCCGCCTTCAACCTGCTCGCGCAGTGGCTGCACGTCGTCGCCGTGGGCGTGTGGATCGGCGGGCTGGCGGCGCTGCTGCTCGGGTTGCGCGGACTGGCGAACCCGTCCAAGGCCTCGGCCGCGCGACGCCTGTCCACCACCGCCGCCGTCGCGCTCGTCGTGGTGGCGGCCACCGGGATCGCCCGGTCGGTGGTCGAGGTGGAGAGCTGGAGCAACCTGGCCGGCACGGCGTTCGGCAAGCTGGTCATCCTCAAGCTCGGGCTCATCGCGGTGCTGGCGGCGCTGGGCGCGGTGAACCGGTTCCGCAACGTGCCCGCCGCCGCGCGTGCTCTCGGCGGCCTGCGCTGCGTGGGATCGGTGGAGGTCGTCGCCGGCGCCGCGGCGGTGCTGGTCGCCGCCGCCCTGGTCAACGTCGCCCCGCCGGTTTCGTCGGCGCAGGCCGCGGGCAACGGTGCGCAGCCGCTCGTCGTCACCGGCAGCGACGAGGCCACCACGGTGCGCGTGCGGCTGGAGATCACCCCGGGCACGCCGGGTTTCAACCGCTTCGTGGCGCGCGTCACCGACTACGACAGCGGCACCGCGGTCAATGCTCAATCGGTGCAGCTCAGCTTCCGCCTGCCGGTCCGGCCGGACGTCGGGGCCTCGACACTGTCGCTGGCTGGTCAATCGGACGGGAGCTACGCGGCGCGCGGCGCCAACCTGTCGCTCGACGGAACCTGGCAGGTGACGGTGCTGGTCGAGCGCGGCGCGCAGTCCGCCGAGGTGGCGCTGCGGGTGACCACGCGCAGCCAGCCGGAGAAGATCGACGTCAGCAGGGTTCCCGGTGAGCCCACCCTGTACACCATCCACCTCAGCGGGGGCGGCACCGTTCAGGTCTACATCGACCCGAACAAGCCCGGACCCCTGGAGTTCCACAGCACGTTCTTCGACGCGTCGGGGGCGGAGCTGCCGGTGACCAGCGCGCGCATCACCATGACGCCGCCCGGCGGTGCCGCGCAGACGCTTCCCATCCGTCAGCTCGAGCCCGGCCACTACGTGGCCGACGCCACGCTCGGCACCGGCTCCTACCGGTTCGACATCACCGGCACCACCGCGAGTGGCGAGACCATCGCCACCCACATCAGCATCACCGCGGGCACCTGAGAGGACACCACGATGCGACCCAAGCTGCTCATCCTCGCCGTCTCGGCGGTGGCCATGGTCACCGCCTGCGGCGGAGGCGGCGCGACGCCGGCACCGACGCCGACCGCGCGGACGACGCCGAACCCCGCCACGCGCCCCAGCTCCCCCGCGGTCCTGCAGATCGTCAGCCCCGTCAACGGCGCAGTGGTCACCGGGAGCACCGTGCACGTCGTCGTGTCACTGAAGAACGCGACGGTGGTGCAGCTCACCAGCACGCACATCCAGCCGGACCAGGGCCACGTCCATCTCTACCTGGACAACCAGCTCATCTACATGGCGTACCAGCTGGCGCAGGACGTTCCGGTCCATCCCGGCGTGTACTCGCTCAAGGCTGAGTTCGTCGCCGGCGACCACTTCCCGTTCAACCCGCGGGTGTGGTCGGCGGTGGTGGTCTTCACGGTGCGCTGAGGTCGGTGCCGTGATCGTCGCGCACGTCGTGGCTCCGGGCGGCGCGCCACTGTACGCCACCTGGCTCGCCGCCGCGGCGCTGTTCGGCGGCGGCGTGGGTGCGGTCGTGTGGTGGAGACAGCCGCCACGGCGCGGACTGATGCTGACGATCAGCGCTGCCGGGTTCGCGGCGACCGCCACGCTGCTCATCGCGCCGCAGCCGGCGCCGCTGCGTCCGGGCTACGGCATCAGGCTGGTCGAGCCCGGCGCGACGACCAGCCCGGTGGTGCTGCGGGTGTGCGAGGTGAACGCGGTGGTCTCACCCGCGCCCGTGCCCGGCGCGGGCCGCCTGGTGCTGGTGTCCATCGACGGGCGCCAGGTCGCGGAGGTGCGCTCGAACACGGTCGCCGTGCCCATGCCGGCCGGGGCGCACCACGTGGTCGCGGAGCTGATCACCGCGGATCACCGCGCCTTCGTGCCGCCGATCACTGCGGATATGACGCTGACCGTCACCGGGCCGGGCCCGATCAGGCCGGCTCCAACCTGCGCACCATGAGGCCACGGGCGTTGCGCCGTGGGCCATTGCGCCCGCGCAAGGCGGTGACGAACGGCACTACCCGCCCGGGACCTGCCGCGCCGATCCTACGGGCATGTCGCGACAGGCTTTCAGCGCTCGACGCCGGTTCGCCGCAGCGGCGGTAGCCACCGGGGTGGGAGCCGTGCTGGCCGGGTGCGGGGCGTCGCAGTCTGCGGCGCGAGGGGCTGTGCCCCGCGCGGCGGCGGCCGCAACACCCGCGCCGGCCGACGCCGCGCCGGCCATGGTCATGATCACGCTGACTGATCGGGGCTACCGGGCAACCGACATCGACGTGACGCTCGGACAGCCGGTGATGTTCATGGTAGTCAACCGGGGGGCACGCCCCCACGAGCTGCACGCTGCCGTGCCGGTGTCATCGCTCGAGGTGGGCGACCCGACGACCAGCGGCGCCGCCCAGGCGGCCGACTACCGAGCCGGCCCGCTGGACGTGACCATCCCGGCGGGACATGAGATCGACATCACCTTCGTGCCGAGCCACGCGGGCAGGTTCGCCATGAGCGACGACCAGGTCCCCGCAGGCGCCATCGTCGTCGCGTAAGTCCAGGCGGACGGGGCCGTGGACTGGTCAACCAGGCCCAGGGTCGGGATTCCAGCTGGCTATACCAGTGGATATACTCTGAGTATGTCCAAGGTCATGATCTCCCTTCCCGAGGATCTCCTCCGGCGTCTCGACAGCGAGGCCCGCAAGCGGTCGATGACCCGCAGCGGCCTGCTCGCTGCGGCGCTCCAACGCGAGCTGGCCCGGCGCGACCCCGACGCCGTGGCAGCCGCCATCGCTCGCTCGGAGCAGCGGTTCCGGACCGCCGGATCGTTCGAGGCCGCTGATCTCGTTCGGGCGGATCGAGATACAGCGCATTGACGACGCTGCTCGTCGACACATCGGTCCTCCTCAAGTGGTTTCACGGAAGCGGCGAGGCCGAACTCGCCGAGGCTCGTGCCATCCGTGACGCGCACCAGCGTGGCGACCTCGAGGCCCGCATCATCGACCTGGCCATGTACGAGGTCGGCAATGTGCTGCTCACCCGCCTCCGCTGGACCGCGTCCGACATCGCCGGCCAGCTCGACGACCTCGTGTCGATTTGCGGGACACCGCTGGTCGCCACTTCAGGATGGCTCCGGGACGCGGCCATCCTCGGCGAGACTCATCAGCTCAGCTTCTACGACGCGGCCTGGGCCGCCTCGGCACGGGGCCTGGGTATACCGCTCGTCAGTGCGGACGCCAAGTTGATCGCCGCCGGGCTCGCCGAGTCACCGGCGGTGACTGCTCGTCGCCTCCGGCTGCGATGAGGAACAGCGACCCTCACCACCCCCGCCGCCGCCGCTGCGCCGCTGGTGGCGGGCCCCTTGCGCTCCCCCTCGTCGGCAGGCGCTCGTAAGACGAGGTCCGCCAGGAAAGGCAGGGCGACCGGGCACCTTGCCGCGGCTGGGCCACCGTAGGATGATGCTCGCCAACGACGACAATCACGGACGGAAGGGCATGTGGCGAGAGCGGGTGGCGACCTGGGACGTCGATTGGAAGCGCGTGAGAGCCCAGTTGCCGGAATGGCTGCTAGTCGCTGACCCGCGCGAACGCACCACGCTGGCCGGGCCGTACGGGTACCTGGTCTATGACTGGTGGAGACGCGCAGTCCGATGCAACCTCTGCGGCCGATGGCTGCGCGCGATCACGCCATACCACCTCCGTCAGGCACACGGCTACACGGTCGCACTGTACCGGTGGAAGTTCGGCCTTCCAGCCGATCTGCGCTTGTCAGCCGAGGCGGCCAGGCGGCGACGTCATCCAGCGGTTGTCGATTGGGGGAAGGTCCCGAAACCACCGGGCGACAAGGAGTTGGCCGCCCGGACCGCGGCCGTGACCATGGTGCTCCGGTTCTTCGGGTTCACCTTTGCCTTCGGCAACCTCCTCGTGCCAATCGGGTCGGCGTACGCAGACGCTCACCGCTTGATGCCGGCCACCGTCTTCGCCAAGGTGGCGGGCACTGGCGCACTTGCAGGGTTGGTCGTCGCGTTATCCGCATCAGACGTGGTCCGACGTTGCCGCGACCTCCCACCGTGGATGGCGTTTGCCGCCGTCGAATTCGTGATCGTCATCCTCTCTTGTGGTTCGTACTTGACCCTCGCTGACTCGCTTCCACCCGACTTGCAGATCAGCGCCGGCGTCGACGTGCTCAGGCTATCGGCCCTCATCGGCAGCCTGTTCGCGTGGTGCTCGGCTCGGCTGTGGAGAGACAGCGACCAATCCGTCCCCTCCTGCGACCGCGAAAGGGCGGAGGCAGTGACGGAGCTACGGAGGAGCTTGCCATCTCAAGGTCGGTGGCCCGACTCATGATCAGCTCCCCCGTCACTCCCGCAGGCCGAAGCGGGCCGCCATGTCGCCGAGGAGAGTGGTGGCGCCTTTGAGGAGATGTACCATCACCGCTCGCGCAGTTGTCGAACCGGTGAGCCTCACCAGCAGAGCGGCGAAGTGGCCGCCTTTCCTGTGCGCTCCCCCAGTGGACCGCAACTGCTGAAGGTCCCGGAGGAACTTCACATCGCGATCCGCGTGTGCGTAGCCTTCTTGGCGCAGCCACATTTCGAGCTTACCGATGCTCTTTTCGCCACCGTCAAGGCCAGTCGTACGTTGCGCCAACTCGTCGTTGTTGAGGGCGTCCACCATGAGGCGAGCTAGATTCACCAGTTGGCGATCGAACTCGGGCTGGGTGTGCCCCCTGGGAGAGTCGCAATGCATGTCCAAGGAGGTCAACCCGTTCGTCGGAAGCTGACGGTAACCGCGCGGGCGATCCTTCCCGATCTACCGCGCGGACGTAAGGCATCCACACCGCAGATGCGGGCGAGAAGCTAGACGCACCACAACAAGATTGTGGTATACTCGCAAATGTAGTGACCCCGCGGTGCGCTAACACCCGGGGTCGTGGCCAATCACCTGTAGGAGTGATTGACATGGTGGACTCTACCCACTCGGTGGTGACCGGGACCGAGCACGGCACCTTCGCTGAGCGGTGGAATGCCGAGAGGCGCCTGCGCAGGGCGGTGCGCAAGGCATTGACGGTGAGGATCGATGCGTCTTGCGTCGACGCGGTGATGCAGCAGTTCGATCAGGACGCCTCGCCGCACGCCGACGCCCACCGCCTCGCTGCCTTGCACGTCGCCTGCCAGGCCGCACTCACCCTCGGGTGGGTGTGGGACAGCAAGCGGTCGATGTGGAACACGGAGGCCAGCATCTTCCGCATGCTCGGTGGCCTGGCCGCGCGGGCCGGACTGTCGGAGCACGAGGTCATGGCCGCGCTGACGTCCGGCATTGACCGCGCGATCGCGACGGCTCGCAGCAACATGGAGAACGACTCCGTCCCGTTCCGGACGTGGCTGGGCGTGCTCGACCACCTCAAGTCCGAAGCCGAGGCCTTCGCGACCGAGGCCAGGAAGGAGCTGCGCCAGGGCATGGAGGGTCCACCCCCACGCGGCGGGGACAAGGTGACCGTCCTGAAGCAGCTGGTGGACGGCCGCCTGCCTCACGAGGCGGTCGGTGCCGCTGCCGCCGCAGCCGGGCTGGATGCCTCTCGTGAGCACGGCGTCGCCCTGCTCGTCCATCCCGTGGGCTTTGCAGCCCCGTTGGAGGACGCTGCGCGAGACATCGAGGCGACCATCCCCGGCGCCGTCGACCTGGGACTCGGCGCGGGGCTGTCCACCTTTCGCCGGGTCGTGTTCCCTGTGCTGACGCACGGGCGCTGGATCGAGGCACGGACCAGCCTCCACGACATCGCCACCAGGCACGGCGTCCTGGCCATCGCCCCGATCCAGGCGCCGACCCTCGGACGGCTCGCCGAGACGTACCAGGCAACACAGCTGGACCTGGCACGGGTCGTGAAGGGGTGCGGCTACACGAGCGGCATCATCGACCCCGCCCGCGTCGGCCCGGCCTGCCCCGCCGAGGGCACGCCGCCGGCGCCCGTCGAGGAATGGTCGATCAAGTCTCCCGTCGCCGCTGTCGCCTGATCCTCACCGCCGTCCCCCGCCGCCGCTCTCCACGCACTCTTGCTTCGGCGGCGAGTGCGGCTCCCCCGGTCGTCCCTCGTCGGTGCTCTGCTCGGGTGCGGCGAGGGACGACTCATCCCGGTCCCCCGGCTTCAACGGCGCAGGCACGCCGCCGAGCTTCGATGGCGGGGTTCGCATCCCAAGACCGCGCCTCCCACCCCCGCAACACGGCCCCTGTCGGCACCGGACACGTCGGCCGAGTGCTGTCAACCTTGGACTCCGCTCCTCAGCCGGGACGACAGCTCAACCAGGCGCGCGGCGTCGGCCCGCCGACCGTCCGTTCCGGCAGACGGTGACGTCGGCCCAAGAAGCCCCCTTCCCCTTGTCGAGCAAAGGCGCTAGGCGTTCGGGCGTCGATGCGCGCCCGTAGCCTTCACGTTGCGCGTGGGGCCTGCAACACGCCCCCACGTCGCGGCGAAGCCGCACCGCCAGTGGGTGGGGGGCGGGCGCTGCGAAGCAGCAGGAGCTCACTGCCTGCGGTGAGCGGGTCGCCTTCGCCCTCAGCACCAGGGATGGCGAATAGGGCCGGAGAGCGATCACGTCCGCGTCTGCGATGCAAGGGGGCTGGGCGAGGCGTGCTGCAGGGTAAGGCGAGACTGCAAAGCAAGAGACGCGCGGCCGGGTTCTGGCCGACATCGCATGCGGCTCCGCCGTTCCGCTTGCTCGGTCCGACCCCTGGTACGGGCAGGCACCTCGGAGGCGGAGCTCATTGCACGACGGTCGGGCAGGACCTGGGCGACATCGACATCCACGCCGATCAGATCAGCGCCGATGACCCCGTGGGTTTAGTCGAGTCGCTCGAATGGGATGGTCCGCTGTTATCCTATCTGACAACTGCGCTGCTCGGTGGCGGAGCACCCCGGCCTCCCCAGCGTGGCCAGTGCAACCCTCGCCGCGGCACAGGGACCAAGCGAATAGGCCTCACTCTTGCCTCAACCACCGGCTTTCCATCGTCGCTCGCGTCGAGAACTAGGTCGATCTCCCAGCATGACTGAAGCCCGGCCATGTCTGGATGGGCCGAACACTCCCAGCCTTGCGAGCGGCGTCTGATCGTGGTCCGTTCCTCTAGTCCGATATCGAGCGCCGCAACCTCGTAAGTCCCAGCCTCAGCGGAGCGTTGAATGACCATGTAGCTGCCGATCATCCGCACTGCATCGCCTCCGGCCACCCATTGCCACTCGCTTCTCGACTCGCCACGTCGCACGGTCTGCTCAATAAGGGCGACCATCTCCGCGGCAGTGGAGGAGGGTTGAAGGTCGGGGCCGGGCCCGTTCTTCAAGAGGTCACTGACGCGTACCGTAAGGGCCTCGCGCTCCAGGCTTGGTACTTGGTTGCGGTACGGCCTGAGGACTTTAACCAGATCGTCCACAAGTGCAACATAGCGTCTGTCGAATCGAAGGTTCTTATCGGCTTGGAAGCGCTCCAGGCTGTCCAAAGCCTCCCGAGTTCGAGTCATGGTCGTCAACTGAGGGAAAAGCCATTCAAGTGTATGACCTAGCTGGAAGAACGACCAAAGATGGGTGGGCCGGAGAGCCTGAGCCTTTGTTCGGAGAGACTCGGAAATCCTCTGCGCATCAAGTTGCTGCAGCGACCCGCTGCGTACAAGCCGCTCGTCTTTGGGCGCGAGGAGGATACCGAGACTGTTGTAGAGGAGGTGTATGACCTCCAAGTGTGTGGGCTGTTGGCTGCTGCCGCTGAGCGTGGGCAACCTTGTTGTTTCGCATCCGAGCCAGAACGCATGATTCGTATCGGTGTGGGACGTCAACGCGTTGCGTGCCTCCCCCGCACTCAGTGTGTTGAGGTCCTGCATGAAGGTTCGTTCGCGGGGTGCCCACGCGATTTCGCCAAGAAGCGCGCCTCCAGTTAGGGCAGCGAGCGCCAAGTACAGGTCGTGCGGGGATGTGTTGAGGAAGTACAGCACCAGAGTCAGCGCCATCACAGATGCAGTCGGCGCAATGATCTCCAATCTGAAGTAGTCGAGGAGTCGCCCCTCGGGGGCATCGTCATTCATCGCAGCTTCCTTTCGACGATCCATGGCCTCGGACCTCCGTATCGCTGCCTGAGGCCCGCGTTGGACCGCCTCCGCTGTGGCAGCCGGTGAACCCACCCTGTTCCTTTGCGCGTTAAGAAGCGACCATGAAGCGATCAAGAGATGTGAGGGGCCGGCCATCTCGATCAAGTGAGCGCCAACCGTCGCCGCATACAATCACCTCCAACGCCGTGGTCTTGGGCGCTCGGCCTCGGTCCTGCTCTTGGCACGGGGCCGCGACCCGCAGCCTGACACGATGCGTTTGCACCACGTCTCCGTAACAGCGCTGGCTGACCGTCATCAGTGCGTGGTGAGGGCGGCACGCCCTAAGCCTGTGTCGTGCCGAGCGTCGGATCGGTTAGAACGCTGGCCCAGCGGAGGAGGTAATCCACGAGTGGCAGCCGGATGGGAAGTTGCTCGCGACGGATACGATCCATGCGACTGTGGACCTCCTGAAGGTGCTGAGCCACCGTCTGGCGGTCCGAGGTATGGACCATCTCAAGCTCCCACTTGCGAGCAAGGGCAAAGTGGCGCTTGAGTTCGTGGTAAGAAAGCTCAACAATCGACCGAGTCTCGCAAACAGGACAAGGGCAGGCGAAAAAGCCGTCGTACTCAGTCAACGCCTGTGCTGTGGCTGGCGGAAGGAAAGCATGCAGAGGTCTGACGTAGTACCGTGCAGGGGCTGCACCAGTGCTTGAGAGGTCTGGCCAATCGCGTGACTCACTGTACGCCAAGCCATTCGAGAAGCCCCAGAGACCCAAGTAATGCAGACAGATGCTGAAGAAACCACCGTAGAGGTTGATGAGAGAGCGGGCGTCCGAATGCTCTAGGACTGAGCGCGCCATCTGACGAAGCTCGTATGCGCCGGAGCGTCGTTCGTCGAGCCCCGCGACCCAGAAAAAAGTCGTGTTGGAAAGGCTGGTCGGTACGGTGGATAGTGCGACCGACAAAACGCTGGCGTCCTGCACCGCGACAACGGCGGAGAGCTTGGTGGGCTCTGGCAAGTTGTCAGCCGCCGTCATCCATACCAATCTGTTGATCGCCATCCATTCATCTTGGGAGTTCGCAGCAGAGAAATATGGTAAGAGAATGAAGGATGGAGGTTGCGCAGTTACGTCACTGCTTTCTTGGGGCTCACCGAGGGCGATGGCCTTCAAGCGGGCGTAGCGTGAGAGCTGCTGTTGGAGCGCGTTAACTCGGGTCGCGTAGGTGCGCTGAAACGCCACAACGGACTGGGTCATGTCCGTAATGACGTTTGGGGTAAACATGCTGGGCTCAAAGGCAGCGCTCGTCCGCTTCTTCCTGTCGCCCAGAACCTGCCGTATCGCCTCACCGTGGTGTTCGGCCAACGAGTAATGCGAGGCCTTGGGGGCGACGATCTCACCTTGAAACAGCGGCGTCCGGGGGTCGATGACGTAGCGCAAGCCAGAAGATAAGACGAAGGCAGCGGTCGCATCTTGGTAATACGCCGCTATTGTTCCAGGCACCGTCAAGTAGTCGAAGCAAGATCGAACTTCCCGATCTCGAAAGCTCTCTTGGTCGCTATTGCCGAACGCTAGGAAGTGCCGCATTCATTCCCCTCCTGCGATGCGTCGCCAAACACGTTCGCGGAGGATCTTGCTTGGGTCGAGTGCCGGAGCGACGTGCTCAATGCGCACACCTGCCTTGTCGTCAAGCACGAGCAGGCCCAGTTGCCATCGCTGAACCTCCGCGCGTAGGGCGTCCGTGACCATCCGCTCGGGGACCGCTACGTAGGAACGATCGGCGAAGACCCTGTTCAGGAAGGCTTGAATAATGACGCGCCGCCAGTCTCGCAACTTCACCTCGATGGCGATCATCTGCCCTTCGAAAAACACGGCTATATCGACCCTTGCTGTGCCGTGCGACCTGATCTCAGTGCCCATGTGGTCCGATGACCCTAGTCGACACTGCACCCAGCTGGCGATCCGCTGTTGAGCGAGAGCTTCAGTCATCAGGCGGCACCGGGGTCTAGCACTGAGGGCAAGGGCCGAGTGACCAGATGGGACAGGCGATTGCTGGACAGCTGTTCCCGGACGGCAAGCAACGCCCACGCGGTGCCGTTCGCAAGGGCGATTGCGAGACTGGCAAACCACCACCGCGCGGGAAGGGTCACGGGCTCGAAGATGTGGCCCGCTAGGAGCGCCACCGTCGAAGGTAAGCCGAGCGGCAGCGTCGCGACCTGCATGCGGATGGACCGTTGTATCTCGCTGGGGAGACTGTCCAGCCGTCGGATGTCACCTTCGACGCTATCCAACGAGCTGTAAGCCTCGACGTAGGCCGCCGACTGCAAGTGACCGGCAAGGGTGTCGACTGCGGGAACGGCGTGGGGGCGCATGATGGAGCGTCCCACTAGTCCCATCCTGAGGATGGAAGCGCGTGTAATAGCTGCGCGCTGCGCCCACCGAACATCCTCTAGGCGATCAAGACGCGCGCGAGCGGCTTCGCGACGACCCTGACAGATCTGCGGTGCTCGCAAGCACCGCCATGCCACACGGGCCCACGGGCCGCACGCCATAAGCGTGAGCCCCAAGAGCGGATAGTTGGGAGTGGCCCCGCCCAACGGCTTCTCTTAGTAACCCAACACTTCATCCCGGATCACTGATGCCTTAGCGTAATCGGGATAATTCGAATACACATACTGGATGAGTCTACGCAATGGCAGTGTGCCGTAGCGCTCTTTGACCCGCTGCACCTTCCCTGCTGCCTCGGGATGCTGGTGGGCCAGATACTCAGCAACTGCGAGTCCCTGTCGTGTCAGACGAAACCGCCGCTCAACACCCTCCGTATCGGCATCGACAGCGGCAACCTCCTCCATCTCGTCGAGTGATGCCGTGCTCGACACGCGCGTCTCTTCGAGCAAGTCGGCCTTCTCCAGCACCTCGACGGCCTCGTAGATCTCTTTGGAGTACGGGCCGTAGTCGTACGCAATGAAGGGAAAGGGATTTTCGACCTCCAAGTCGGCACGCTCCTCCTGCGTGGCTAGAAAGAGCAGCTTCTCCAATCGGGTGATCCCGTGCAGCCGACCTGCTTCCTGACCGGGCGCGTCAGCTTGGAGCAGGAGCAGAACCAGATCGGCAGCCTCAAGCGGTTCCGAGGGCGTCGGCGACGGCTCGCTCAGCGGATCGTCCTCATGGCGGCGGCGACGGTGGTTCACGGAAGTCTATCGGAGTTACTTGCCACCTGGGGCCCCTCCTTGGGCGAACGGATGTTCGCATAGATGGCGACCAGGATCAAGGCCTTCCGCCTCGGGTGGCGTGGCGCTTGCTGGGCCGTGCTGCCAGCGCGGCGGCTCACCGAGGGTGGGTGGCTTACATCTTCGTGAGGGATCGCGCTGCCCCGGGGCGGGGATGGAGGTCGTCCCCGACGTTGTGGCTGCCCTCCTCCGTCCGTCCGCGGAGGCGGCCGAGAGTATCGCCATGCGTCGCGACCAACTCGCCGAGCAGAGCCGGGCGGCGGCCCTTGAGCTGCGGCGCCTCTGCGACGGAGACCTCCGGGGCATGTTCGACGGCCCCACCACCGGCGGCCTCGATCTGGAGGCGCCCCTCGTGTCCCTCGACCTCTCTGCCGTGTACGCGTCGTCCGCCCTCGGCGTCCTCATGGCGTGCGCCGCCGCCTGGCTGCACCGCGCTGTGACGCGGCCCGGAGCAGGCCACCGCATCCTGGTGGTCGATGAGGCCTGGGCGATCCTGCGCAACCTCGGCGTGGCCCGCTGGCTGGCCGCCTCATGGAAGCTCGCCCGTGCCCACGGCGTGCAGTGCATCGCCGTGACCCATCGCCTGTCCGACCTGACCGCCGCCGGCGACGCCGGCAGCGAGCAGGTCCAGCTCGCCCGCGGGCTGCTGGCAGATTCCGAGACGCGGGTAATCCACTCCCTGCGCTCCGAGGAGGTCGAGGCCACCCGGACCCTGCTTGGCCTGACCGACGCCGAGGACCAGGTGATCGCCTCCCTACCCCGAGGGTACGCGCTGTGGAAGGTCGGGCAGCACAGCGCCGTCGTGGAGCATCGGTACAGCGCGCAGGAACAGTGGATCGTGCAGACAGAGACCCGAAACGGGGCGCCATGACCCACGATCAGCTAAGCCCTCGATGGCTACCATTCAGTCACAGCAATGCTCGCAGACCCGTCCTTCACCGATCCCGCCGCGATTGCCACGTTTGTGGTCGCGGCGGTCACTCTTAGCTTGGTCGTCGTCACGTACAAGCAGGGCCGCCTTGCTCGCCGCGCCCTCGACCTGTCGATCCGCCCACTCCTCGCCGACGCGTTGACCCCACACGAGGAAGGACGCTCGGATGAGGATCTACAAGTTCACCCTCCCGCAGAGCACGTGCAATTCGGTCCTCCCGGTCGCGACACTGTGCAAGTTCTACCCGGCGAGTTCTTCTTCGCAGGCACTGAAGGAAGGTTCCAGCTCTCTGTAGCCTTTCGCAATGTCGGCGCCGGCGTCGCGGTGATACAGGGAGGAAGGACCGATCCAGAAGTGCCTGGTAGCGTCTACATATCGAGGAAATTCGTGCCCGTTGGCGAGAGGGTGCGCGTGAACGTCTCGATCCTGGTTGAGGGTTCGGATGCGACCAAGCGATTCGCGACGCAGTGGTGGGCGATGGATGGATTCACGGTCGCGATCGAGTACACGGACGCCGACGGTCGGCAGCCAATGGTCAGTCGTGCCGAGATACGGCAGGCGGCCACGCAAGGGCCTTGGATCGAGCGCATCGCCGTCTTCAAACAAGGCAAGCCCAAACGGGCAGTTATTGGCCGCTCGTCTGCATAAAGGTGTCTGGGTCGGGTCGCGTCACGACCTCCTACAGCACTCGCCTCGCTCGGCTGGCTCGGAGAACTACAAGCCACAGCGTTTAGCGCTTGCGTCTTGTCTTTGAACCTCGAACGGTGCGGTGCCGCGAACCAGTTTTCGTCATCACTGACTGTAACATAAGTAGAGAGCGCTCGCTGACCGGCCGCTCTGTGTATGATGCACGGGGCGGACAGGCTTGGGCCGCCAGCCAGGAGGCGTTCAGGGAGACGGCCATGGCCTCAGTGCGTCGGTTGGTCGCGCAGTTCGGCGTGATTGCCGTTATCGTCGGCGGGCTGATCGGGTTCACGGTGCAGAAGCCGAGTCATGCCATGCCGGTCGTGATGACGGGTGTTGTGCTTTGGCTGGGCACGTGCTCCTCGTGGTCTCTGCTTGTCCGCTGGAGGGGATGGACCTCGCCTGCAGAAGTAGGGCAGCGGTCCGACATCATTGATGCGCAATGGGTGAGGTTGACTCTCCTATGGGGAACGTATGCACTCGTGGGAGCCGCCGAGACGCAGACTCCCCTCTCGTTCATTTTTACGAACCTCGACTCGGCGTTGTTCCTCGGCGGAGCTCTCGCCGTTGTCACCGGTGCGGTCTTCGCCACAAGATCGGTTCAGCCGCCCCCCAAGTGGCGTGTGCTCTGCCTGACCTTGCTCTTCGGGGTCCTTACGGGCCTTGCTTCAGCGTGGGTCGCACTGAAGGCAGAGGCTGACACGATCGCCGTCGTTGTGCTGGGCGTGCTGTACGCGCTCGTGGGGTTCGTCATCATGTTTTGGACCTCAAGGAACAGCAGCCGACCATCAATTGCTCAGTCGAACAGCCGTAAGACTTGGCCGCAAAGGGTCCGCCAGAGTACGGTGGTCGTGGGCTCGTTGACCATGGCGGCTCTTGTTGTGGTCGCCACTTTGCCGGTTGCAGGGAGCGCGAGACTACCGCTGAGTGTCACGACGGGGCCTATATACAGCCCGAACGAACCTGGTCCGGCCACGGTGCCTCTGGCCGTCCAGCACCTGGACGGAGGGGTAACATGCGATGGCCACGGGCACATGATTCCGTGGGGCGGCGCTCGACTCAATACGGAGGACGCACCGGATTGGCCTTACATGATTGTTCGCGCCTGCGTCGTTTTCTCTGACGGGAGTGGCGGCTGGATTCTGGATGAGCGGTGCGGGATTCACAACTTCGGTAGGGCTTGGAACATTGTCGCCGACGATATCTACCGCCACCATGTGAATCCAGGCGACTGCAGAGGTGTCGCTGTGACTGGATACCTGGCGTATTTCGTATTGGGGGACGGGACTATCGTCGGTACGAGCGGCACCTTGCAATTGGGCGGAGGAAGGCCTATCTGGCCTAAAATGGACATGGCGCGAGCGCTGCAGTTGCACGTCAATCCGTCTGGAGTGGTTGACGGAGCATACATACTAGACCGAACTGGCGGCGTCACGGCCGTTGATGAGGCACCCGCTGTTGATGTCCCGCGGATCGAGCAACACAGCAGCGATGCTGACTGGGCAGTGGGCTTCGTCATCTTGACCCGCAGCAGTGGGTACGTCATGGATTCGCTGGGTCGCGTATTCGCATGGGGGGCGCCGTTGTCATTCGGAGAGCCTCCACCGCCGCTTCTTGCATCACCTGTTGCGCGCGGAATGTCGATTGAGTTTCATTGAGCTGAGACGATCTCAGCGACGAGGCGGCAACGTCGAATGAACTCTCCCTGGACCATAACGCTACCTCAGGGGGGACGGCGCGCGGTCGCCGACAACCTCGTGGCTGCCATGCAAGCAGCCGGCATGCTGCGGGTGAAACGTAGCCTCCTGGCCTACGTGTGGAGCGAGCGCGTCCGACTCTTGCCATGAGGTGCGCGACGCCGCGAGGTCTTGCGCTTCCGCGATCGCTCGAATCTGATCGGCGGGCGCATACCACGTTCGATCGGCTGCTGCGACCAAATAGTCCCATGTGCTCACACCGTGGATCGCCAGCTCTAACCACCACCAGGACATCGGAAGCCGAACGCTGTGGCACGGGAGCAAGACCCGTGCGTCTGGACTTGGATGCCCACCAAGCTCGCAATGAAGCCCGTAATCCGATGCGCGAAACCGACCGCCCGAGCGGGCGCGGATATGTCGTGGCTGCCACCGGCGCAGTCGTTCGTCCTGTGATGAACGAAGCCAAGCCGAGGCTTCTGGCTCGTCCTCGGCGAACGCCCAAGCAAGGTATTCCACCTCGACCAACTGACGAAGCAGGGCGCAGGCCGCGTAGGAGTTGTCCGATTCAAGCAACGAGGTCACGCCTGCAGAAAGCTCGCCGGCTATCTGCGCGACGGTGGCCAGACCCACGGTGGCATCGCTCCCGAAGCCGAACGGTGTACTGCCCTCCACGCGATCGGCTCCGATCAGCGAGCCGCCCGTCCAGAGGAGGTGACCAGCCTCCTGGAACGTAGATGTGAGAATCCGGCATAGGGCAGCACGTGAATCCTGCGCGACTGGATCGTCGTGCCAATCCCAGAGAAGGCGACGGAGTTCGTCGGGGTCGTCCATGCCATGGATTCTAAGCGTATTCGGATTGTGATGAACGTGAGCGATGAGCCCCCGAGGCGCCGCGCCTATCGGGAGCGCTGACCGTAATCCTCGGCACGCATCTGGCTCTTATTCCTCGTCCTGTGCAGTGCTGGACGGCAGCACCACGCGCCAGCAGATCACTGAGGAGGATTGAGCATGACCCCCATCGAGACGCCTGCGGACGTCGTAGTGCCGGCAGGCCGAGCGCGTCGGCGCTGGTTGTCGGATCGCGCGCTGCGCAGGAAGACACGAGCACTCGGTGCGCGCGTACGCCACGAGGTGCGCGCATGAACACGGTGCATCTGGTCGGCAAGGTCGCGTCGGACATCAGGTTCCAGGAGTTCGGGGCGGCGGCCGGAGGCGACCCGCGTGCCAAGGCGTCGTTCCTGATCGCTGTGCGCCGGGCTGTGGCGCGCCGAACTGATGCAGCGCGGAAAGCGGACATGATCCGCGTTGAGACCTGGCAAAGCCAGGCCCGCAACTTGGTCAAGTTCAACGAGAAGGGCTCACGCATCGCGGTGACCGGCCGCATCCGCGGCGAGTTCTACAACCCTGACGGAGGAGACCGGGGTGGCCAGCTCCGCACCGTTGTCGTTGTCGAGGAGATCGTGTATCTCACCCCGCCGTCGACGGATGAGGTCGCCACCGCCACCAAGGGAGCGGCGAAGTCGCGGTGAGCCGGGCAGCGGGCGCCCCGCCCAGCCGCGGTCTCGCGGACGCCCTGACGAGCGCCGTCGCTGGCCTCGTCGCCCACTCGGTCGCGGTTGCGGGGATCGCGGCCTTCCTCGTCGTCAGGGGGCTCCGGCTCCCTGGCGGCGCCTCCGTGGTCGCCGGCGCTGTGGCGGCTGCTGTCGCCGGATCGGTGATGCTCTGGACGACGGTGCTGTCCGCGCCATCCCGGCTGCGCCGCGCGATGCGTGACGCCGGCCTGGTCGAGCGTACCGGCGTCGACCACGTCCGCGGGCCATTGCAGAGGGGACGCCCGCGTCGATCCGGTGACACGATCCTGACGACCTGGCTGCTCCCGCCCGGCCTCGCGCTGCGGGCCGTGCAGGAGCGGCAGGATGTCATCGAGCAGCGCCTGTCGTGCGAGCTCTCCTGCTGGATGGACGACGGCCTGCTGCAGGTCGAGCTGCTGCGTGCGCGCATTCCCGAGCGGGTCGACTTCGCCGACTTCTACCGCAGTCCCCGCCCCGACAAGGCCCTGTCCGTCGGCCTCGGCATCGGGCGGCGCGGGGCCCTGTGGGCCGACCTGACGACCGTGCCGCATCTGCTGGTTGGCGGCATGACCGGCGGCGGCAAGTCCGTGTTCCTCACCCAAGCCCTCACCGGCGTCCTGCTCTCCTCAAGTCCTGGCGACCTGCGCCTGGTCTGCATCGACCTGAAGGGCGGCGTCGAGCTGACCCCGTTCGGCTGGCTCCCCCATGTCCTGACGCCGGTGGCCGACACGGTCGAGGCGGCGGCCGCAGCGTTGGCCGAGGTGCGGTCCGAGCTGGATCGCCGGCTGGCGGCCCTGCGAGCGAGCGGGCATCGTGACCGCGACGGCCGGGCCGCCGCGGGGCTGCCCCGCTGGCCGCGCGTCCTGGTCGTCGTCGACGAGCTGGCGGAACTGACGCTGCGGGACCACGGGCAGGACAAAGCCGCACGCGAGCACCAACAAGGTGCGAGCGGGCGCCTGTGCGAGATCGCCCGGCTGGGACGCGCGGCGGGAATCCACCTGATCGCCTGTACGCAACGACCCGACGCCGAGGCCGTGCCGGGGCAGCTCAAGGCGAACCTGGCGGGCACGGTCGCGTTCCGCGTCCGCTCGCGGGTCAACAGCCAGATCCTGCTCGACTGCGACCGTGCGGCCCTGCTGCCGCCGCGCCCTGGCCGAGCGTTGTGGGCGCACGAGCGCATCGAGGAGTTCCAGGCCGTCGACATCAGCGCCGCCGAGAGTGAGCGCTTGCTGCGGGATCGGTGGGGCACGATGGAAGTAACACCGTGCCCCCAAAAGCCAGTGCCGGATGCGCCCCTTAACTATGGAGACGTCTCCACGCGCGCGAGAGGTGCGCGGTGAGAGGGGTGCGAGTGCTGGCCGCTGGGCTCGACAGCGTGTACGTCTCCGCGCAGGGCGTCCTCCGCGATGGGCTGCTCACCGTCCTGCGCGCGCTGCAGCACGACGCAGCCACCGAGCGCGAGCCCGTCGTCGTGGAGCTCTGCGAGGACGCCGGTGCCTTCCTGCTCCGGCCACACGGCTGGCGCGGGTACCCGGTGCGGATGGACGCGCCGAACTACATCGTCTGCATCGGTGCCGCGAAGCCGTTCCCACCGGTGTACGTCATGGTGCGGTCGTCCTTCCTGCACCACACGGGTGCCGAGGACGCCATGGCCATAACGCGCGAGATGGTCGAGCGCGACCTGTTCGCCGCTCCTGTCCCGCTGCAGGTGTCGCGCGCCGACGTGTACGCCGACGTCCAGGGATGGCGGCCCGTGCCCTGGGGACCTGCATCGCTTTATCTGCCGGGCGTCCTGGCGACGCCTGTTCGAGGAACCGGTCACCGAGGTGGAGGTACCGCGACGACTGCACTGCATCGGGCGCCGCTTCTCGGGGTTTGTGTTCGGCAAGGGCGACGTGGTGGCCCGCGTCTACGACAAGACGCTGGAGCTGGCCCACCGCGGCGAGACCTGGCCGCAAGTCGTCTGGGTCGGGTACGACGAGCGGCAGCCGGTGTGGCGTGTGGAGTTCCAGTTCCGCCGCCGGGCGCTCCACGAGTTCGGCATCGGCCATGTCCACGAGCTGCTGGCGGGACGGCAAGACCTGTGGGAGTACGGCACCCGCTGGTTGTCGTTGCGGCGCCGGGTCGCAGGACTACGCCCCGGCCGCTGGCCGGAGGCCAACGCCTGGAGCGTGATCCGCGACGCTCGGATGGGCTCACCACGGTCCGGCCTGGTGCGACAGCGCATCTACGAGGCCAGCGTCGAGCGCCTGGTCCGCGGCTTCGTCGGCTACAGCACCTCGCTTGCTGCGGCAGGAGCCATCGGTGACGTGGCGTCGCTGATCCAGACCGTGCCGCCGGCACAGCGGTACGTGGTGCACCGCGGCGTGTCCCTGGACGACGTCATCGCGCGCAAGCGCGCTCTTCGTCTGAGTGCCGCACCGTCCTTCACGGTCGGACGGTGCCAACAAGGGGATGTGCAAGGGCCCGACGCGGCGGCGCAGCCGCCGCGTCGGGGCGCGACCAACTGCACACCATCGCCCGACGACGGCATCGCGACCGGGATGCACCTACACACTGATGTGGTATCATCTTCCTCTGACGAGGCGACGCAATGACACGGCGACACGGACGCGTCGTGTCGATGGGACAACCGCAACTGCGCGTGCGGTGGATGGTCGTCCCGGGTGACGCAGGTAACGAATTGCGCGCGGCGCAGTTGGACGTCATCAGGGAGGTCGTGCAGTGGTGGCGCGTACAGAGGCGGTAGCGTTCCTGCCCTGGCGCACGGATCAACGTGGGGCCGTCGAAGCGCGCCCGACCTTCGTCGCGTGCCGGCTCGCCTTCCTTGGGCGCGTGTCCACCGAGGACCAGCAGGACCCGACGCTCTCGGTCCCTCGGCAGCTCGACAACTCGCAGCGCGCACTTCCTCCCGGCTGGCAGATCACCGTCCACTTCTACGACATCGAGTCCGGCCGCAAGGACCTGGACGCGCGCGGCCACAGCACCGCGCATGAGCGCTTCGCCATCCCGGTACGTCGAGACGGCGGGATCGCGGACCTCCTAGCGGAGGCGCGCCGCCCTGACCGCCGCTTCGACGCTGTCATCTGCGAATCCATCAGTCGCGTTGCGCGCAAGACCTTCTTCGGGACCAAGGTCGAGTACGACCTGGAGCGGCTTGGGATTCCCCTCTACGCTGCGGACGAGCCGATCATGCCGGGACGCAAGAAGGCGACCGGCGTGCTCACCCGTCGCGTCAAGCAGGGCGTCTCGGAGTGGTACGCGCTGGAACTGCAGGAGCAGTCCTGGGACGGCTTCTGCGAGCACACGCGGCAGGGGTGGAACGTTGGGACGCCACCCTATGGCTACGTGGGCGACAGCATCCCCCATCCCGTCCCCGCGCGGCGCTCCGAGGGAGCGGTGAAGACGCGGCTGACCCCCGATCCGGTGCGGGCCGCCGCGGTCCGCCAGATGTTCGCCTGGCGGGTCAACGAGCGCCTTGGATACCGAGCGATCGCGGACAAGCTCAACACCGACACGGAGCGCTTCCCACCGCCGCAGTGCAACGCGCCATCGCGGCAGCGCGACTCCTGGGGCATGTCCAGTGTGCGCGGCATCCTGCTCAATCCCAAGTACACGGGCTTCATGGTCTGGAACCGTCGGGCGCGCAAGACACGCGGAGGCAGGAGCAATCCCGTGAGTGAGTGGGTATGGTCCAAGGAGCCGACGCACGAGCCGATCATCAGCCGCGCCATGTTCGAGGCCTCGATGGCGATTGCGGACGAGCGGTTCGGATCGCGCTCCGAGGCGACGGCGAACACCGCGCACACTGCGACCGCGCGCATCTACCCGCTGCGCGGCTTCGTCGTCTGCGCTGCTTGCGAGCGGCGCATGTTCGGCGCCGTCAAGAAGGGCATTGCGTACTACCGCTGCCAGCCCGGCCTCAACAACCGCGGCAAGGTCGCGGAGCGGTTCCCCGGCCACCCGCCGGTCATCCACGTCCGCGAGGACTTGCTGCTCGGCGCGGTGGCGGACTTCTTCTCGTCGCGCATCTTCGGTCCGCAGCGTTGCGAGACGTTGCTGGCGGAGCTGGGTGACCTCGACGGCCGCGCCAAGGAGCAGCGCGACGCACGCGTCGCGACCGCCCGCCGCGGCGTCACAGAGGTCGAGGGCCGCATCGCGCGCTTGGTGCACACCCTGGAAGTCAACGACGACCCGACGGGCGCAGTGTTCACCAGGGTCCAGGCACGCATCGGCGAGTTGGAGGCGGAGCGTCAGGAGCGCGTCGCGGAACTGGTCCGCGTCGAGGGCGAGCAGTTCGAGGCACCCGACCCCGCCCTGCTCGACCGGCTCCCCCTGGCGGAGATCGACGTGCGGCAGGTGCCCCAGGACGTGCAGCGTCGCCTCTTCGATGCCTTCCGCCTCGTGGTCCGCTACCACCAGGACGAGCACGCCGTGGAGATCACGGCAGTGATCGATGAGACGACCGGAGAGACGGTCCGCTCAGCCGGAGACAAGATCGTGCCCTTTCCGATGGACCGGATCGCCTCGGAGGGTGCCCCGAGGTTGGACATGCTTGATGTGCCCCCTGGAGGAGTCGAACCTCCCTCAACCGGTTAAAAGCCGGCTGCTCTACCGATGAGCTAAGGGGGCGCTCCCGGGATTGTACGGGGCGCTCCGCATGGCTACGGGAGGACGGGCACGGCGCCGGTCACGGTGAGCAGGGCGGAGAGGGCGATGAAGGTCAGGCAGGTGAAGATGGCCACGGTGCCGAGCGAGAAGCCGCCGGTGAGGACGTCGACGTAGTGGCCGCGGGGGCAGACGCGGTCGACCTGGTCGCGCAGCTCGTCGCGGCGGTAGCGGAGGTCGCAGGGGTTGCAGTAGAAGATGGCGTCGGCGCGGGCGCCGTGCCACATGCGTTCGCCGCCGCGCTCGGCGAGGAGGACGAGCAGGACCAGGAAGGCCAGGACACTCGCGCCGATCAGCATTGCTCAGCCGCCTCGATATTCCTTCCGTGTGTTGCCGGGCACCCGCCCCCGGATGCCTCGGAAGATGGTACGCCGGGTGCCCGGACGGTGTCAGGCCGGCGTCGGGGCGGGCTGCCAGCGCAGCTCCGTGAGGCGGCGCAGGCCCATGCGTTCGCCGGTGGCGGCGACCTCGTCGAGCACCCGCAGGGCGACCGACGGGTCGGCGAAGTTGGCCGTGCCGATCTGCACCGCGTCGGCGCCGGCGACGAAGAACTCGAGCACGTCCGCCGCGTCGCCGATGCCGCCGACGCCGACCACAGGGATCCGCACCGCCGCGCGCACGCGCGCCACCGCGGCCAGGGCGAGCGGCTTGATGGCCGGCCCGGAGAGCCCGCCGGTGCCGCGGTTGGGCAGCACGGGTCGGCGGATGCCCAGGTGCACCTTCATGCCCACGAAGGTGTTGACGGCGCTCACCGCGTCGGCGCCCGCGTCCTCGACGGCGCGCGCGACGGCGGCGACGTCGGTGACGTTGGGGCTCAGCTTGACCACCAGGCAGCGCTCCGTGGCGGCGCGCACCGCGGTGACCAGCCGCCCTGCCGCGAGCGGGTCGAGGCCGAAGTCCAGGCCGTGGGCGATGTTGGGGCAGGAGATGTTCAGCTCGTAGCCGGCGATGCCGGGCGCGCCGTCGAGGACGCGGATGCAGTGCACGTACTCGTCGACGTCGGCCGCGGCGACGTTGACGATCACCGGCACGCGCCAGGTCGCGAACGACCGCGAGTATTCGCGGGCGACGTGCTCGACGCCGGGGTTCTGCAGCCCGATGCTGTTGAGCATGCCGCCCGCCGTCTCGGCCACACGCGGCGGCGGGTTGCCTTCGCGCGGCAGCGGCGTGGTGCCCTTGGTGTAGATGGCGCCGAGACGCTGGATGTCGACGAGCTGCTCGAACTCGAAGCCGTAGCCGAAGGTTCCCGAGGCGACGCCGACGGGATTGGGCAGCACGCAGCCGCGGCCGAGGTCGACGCGCAGGTCGAGCGCGCCGTCGCTCATGCCACGTGCGCCGGCGGCAGGGCGCGCAAGGCGTCCCAGTCGACGGCGTCCATGTGCATCACCGGTCCTTCGCGGCAGCAGAGCGCCCAGGCGGTACCGCCGTCGCGGTGCACGGGCAGCGCGCAGCCGAGGCAGGTGCCGAAGCCGCAGCCCATCGGTGCCTCCAGCGAGACCTCGCGGATGTCCGGCACAGCCGCGCCGCCGTGCAGCACGCGTGCGGTGGCGGCGAGCATCGGGTTGGGCCCGCAGGCGTACACCGCGTCGAGGCCGCCGCCGAGCGCGGCGCCGATCAGCTCCACGACCAGCCCGTGGTGGCCGCGCGTGCCGTCGTCCGTCGCCTCGACGACCTGCACGCCTGTGAGCCCGCGGGTGAACCGCTCCCGCGGGTAGAGCCGCGCTGCGGTGGCCGCACCGTGCAGCACCACCACGTCGGGGATGCCCAGGGCGACCGCCTGCGCGGCCAGCAGTGGAAACGGCGCGCAGCCGAGCCCGCCGGCGACGCACACCACGCGCCGCAGCGACGGCGACAGCGTGAAGCCGGTGCCGAGCGGCCCCAGCGAGGTGAGCAGATCACCGGGCCGCATCGCGGCGAGCAGCCGCGTGCCCACGCCGACACGCTCGAACACGAAGGAGCAGTGCTCACCGTCGATCCAGGCGACGCTGAAGGGGCGCCGCAGCAGCGGCACCGGCCCCGGCCCGCAGCGCAGCTGCGCGAACTCGCCCGCGCGCGCGGTTGCGGCCAGGTGTGGCAGATGCGCGATCAGCTCGACCAGCCCGCCGCCCAGCTCCTCGACGGCGATCACCGCGCCGGTCTCGTCCCGCGCGCGCCGCAGGTCGGACATCACTGCTGCGCCGCGCCCACCGCACCCTCGCGATAGGCACGCACCGGCGCGACCGCGTAGCTCTCGCCGCTGCGGTGGCGCGACATGGCGTCGACCAGCGCGCGGGCCGTGTCGAGCGAGGTGCAGCAGGGGATGCGGCGCTGCGCCGCGGCGAGGCGGATCGTGTAGCCGTCCTTGACGCTGCGTCCCTCCTGGGCGATCAGTGCACCGACGCCGCCGCCGAAGACCGGCTCGTCGGTCTGGATGTGCGACACGGTGTTGATGACCAGCGAGACACGGCCCTCCTCGATGACATCCACGACGTTGGGCCGCCCGTTGCCCAGCTTGCCGGCGACGACCGCGCTCACCCCCGCGCCACGCAAAGCCTGCGCGGTGCCCTCGGTGGCGTAGAGCGTGAAGCCGAGCGCGCTGAGCTGCATGAGCACCGGCAGCGCCTCGGCCTTGTCGGAGTCGGCGATGCTGCAGAGCGCGCCGCCCTTGAGCGGCACGCCGCCGAGCGCACCCAGGAACGACTTCTCCAGCGCGGCGCCGAGTGAGACGTCGACGCCCATCACCTCGCCGGTCGACTTCATCTCCGGACCCAGCGCGGTGTCGACCGCGGTCAGCTTGACCATCGAGAACACCGGCGCCTTGACCGCCACCAGCGGCCGCGCCGGCACCAGGCCGGATTCCCAACCCAGCGAGCGCAGCGTCTCGCCGCGCATCACCCGCGTGGCCAGCTCGACCATGGGCACGCCGGTCACCTTGCTGATGAACGGCACCGTCCGCGACGAGCGCGGGTTGACCTCGATGACGTGCACCCGGTTGCGATGCACCACGTACTGCACGTTGCACAGCCCGCGCACTCCGAGCGCGATGGCCATGCGCGTGGTGTAGTCGACGATCTCGCGCTCGATCTCGGGATCGAGGTTCTGCGCGGGATACACGGCCATGGAGTCGCCGCTGTGCACGCCGGCGCGCTCGACGTGGGCCATGATGCCGGGGATCACCACGGTCTCACCGTCGCAGACGGCGTCGACCTCGATCTCGTCGCCGAGCAGGTACTTGTCGATGAGCACCGTGCCGCGACGGCCCTGCGCCGTCCTGGGCAGCGCGGCCATCGCGGTGTGCAGGTAGCGTTCCAGCTGTGTGCGCGAGTGCACCACCTCCATGGCGCGTCCGCCGAGCACGTAGGAGGGACGCACCAGCACCGGGAAGCCGATCCGCTCGGCGATGCCGACCGCCTCGTCGAAGTCTTCGGTGGCAGCGCCCTGCGGCTGGGCGATGTCGAGCGAGCGCAGCAGCGCCTCGAACTGGCGGCGGTCCTCCGCCGCGTCGATGGCCTCGACGCCGCTGCCCAGGATGTGCACGCCGCGCGCCGCCAGGGGAGAGGCGAGGTTGATGGCCGTCTGCCCGCCGAACTGCACCACCGCGCCCTCGGCGCGCTCCTCCTCGATGACCGCCGCGGCGGCCTCCTCGTCGAGCGGCTCGAAGTAGAGGCGGGTGCTGGTGTCGAAGTCGGTGGAGACGGTCTCCGGGTTGCTGTTGACCATCACCGCGCTGGCGCCCTGCTGGCGCAGGGACATGGCCGCCTGCACCGAGCAGTAGTCGAACTCGATGCCCTGGCCGATGCGGATCGGTCCGCTGCCGAGCACAACCACCGGCGCCTCGCCGTGTGGCTTCGCGCCGTTGCCGCCGGATGCGGGGGTGGATGCGCGCGGTCCTTCGTCCTCGACCTCGAAGGTCGAGTAGTAGTACGGCGTGGCCGCCTCGAACTCGGCGGCGCAGGTGTCGACGCACTTGTAGGTCGGCGTGATGCCGCACTCGACGCGCCGCTCGCGCACCTCGGCCGCCGTGGCGCCCGCCAGGCCCGCGATGCGCGAGTCGCTGAGCCCCACCCGCTTGGCGCGGCGCAGCGCCACCTCGTCGTCGAGACCGGCCCAGCGCATCTGCTCCTCGGCGTCGACGATGCTGCGCACCCGTTCCACGAACCAGGGCATGTAGCCGCTGCGCTCGGCCAGCTCGGCGACGGTGGCGCCGCCGCGCAGCGATTCCAGCAGCGCGAAGATGCGGCGGTCGTTGGGCACGTCGACGAGCACCGACGACTTGAGCTGCGCCGGCTCCGGCGGCGGCTGCTCCAGCGAGCGCAGCGCCTTGGTCATGGCCGCCTCGAAGGAGCGCTCGATGGCCATCACCTCGCCGGTGGACTTCATCTGCGTGCCCAGGCGGCGGTCGGCCTCGGGGAACTTGTCGAAGGGCCAGCGCGGGATCTTGACCACGCAGTAGTCGAGGGCGGGCTCGAAAGCGGCGCAGGTGCGCTGCGTCACCATGTTGGTGATCTCGTCGAGGCGCAGCCCCGCGGCGATCTTGGCGGCCACGCGCGCGATCGGGTAGCCGGTGGCCTTCGACGCCAGCGCCGACGACCGCGACACCCGCGGGTTGACCTCGATGACGTGATACTCGTGCGAGTCGGGCGCCAGCGCGAACTGCACGTTGCAGCCGCCGGCGATGCGCAGCGCGCTGATGATGCGCAGCGACGCGCTGCGGAGCTGCTGGTGCTCGCGGTCGGTCAGCGTCTGCGAGGGCGCGACGACGATGGAGTCACCGGTGTGCACGCCCATGGGATCGAGGTTCTCCATGTTGCAGACCGTGATGCAGGTGCCCGCGGCGTCGCGCATCACCTCGTACTCCAGCTCGCGCCAGCCGTGCAGCGAGCGCTCCACCAGCACCTGTGCGATCGGCGACGCGGCCAGGCCGTTGAGGACGGTCTCGATGTACTGGTCCTCGGTCTCGCAGAGCCCGCCGCCGGTGCCGCCGAGGGTGAACGCGGGGCGCACCACCAGTGGCAGGCCCTCGCTCTCCTTGAAGGCACGCGCCTCGGCCAGAGAGGAGACGGTGGCCGATACCGGCACCGGCTCGCCGATGTCGATGAGCAGCTGCTTGAAGAGCTCGCGGTCCTCGGCCGCCTTGATGGCTGCGAGCGGCGTGCCTAGCAGGCGCACGCCGTGGCGCTCCAGGATGCCCGCGTCGGCGAGGCTGACGGCGAGGTTGAGGCCGGTCTGGCCGCCCAGGGTGGCGAGCAGGCCGTCGGGCTTCTCGGCGGCGATGATGCGCTCGAGCACGGCGACGGTGAGCGGCTCGACGTAGACGGCGTCGGCGGTCTCGTCGTCGGTCATGATGGTGGCGGGGTTGCTGTTGACCAGGACGACGCGGATGCCTTCTTCGCGCAGGGCCTTGCAGGCCTGGGTGCCGGCGTAGTCGAACTCGGCGGCCTGGCCGATGATGATGGGACCGGAGCCGATGACCAAGACGCAGCGCGGCTTCTCGGTGCTCTGCGCGGATTCGAGTGCGGCTTCGGCGACGGCGGCGGCCGTGGAGCCGGGCGCGATGTTGAGTGCGCCCGCGGCGGGAGCGGTTCCCGCGTGCATGCTCTCACCTTGAACAAATTTCTTACCTGAGCACAGCTCGAGGAACTCGTCGAAGACCGGCCCGCGGTCCTGCGGACCCGGCGCACCTTCGGGGTGGTACTGCACCGAGAAGGCGGGCAGCGTGCGGTGGCGCAACCCCTCGACGCTGCCGTCATTGAGGTTGCGCTCGCTGACGTACCACCCTGAATCCGCAGGGATCGAGTCCGCGTCCACCTGGAACTCGTGGTTCTGCGAGGTGACGAAGACCGCACCGGTGGCGTCGTCGCGCACGGGATGGTTGCCACCGTGGTGGCCGAACTTGAGCCGCGAGGTGGTGGCGCCGATGGCCTGCCCGAGGATCTGGTGCCCCAGGCAGATGCCCAGCAGCGGGATCCGCCGTTCCAGCAGCTCCTGGCACAGACGCACCGCGTGCGGGATGCGGGCCGGATCACCGGGCCCATTGGAGAGGATCACGCCGTGTGGCGACTGGGCCATCACCTCGGCGATGGTGGCGTCCTGCCGCAGCACCACCACCGACGCGCCGCGCGACCGCACCGCCCGCAGCATGTTGCGCTTGACCCCGTAGTCGAGCACCACGACGCGGGTGCCCGCGTACCGCCCTACGTTGCCGGAGAGCCGCACCGCGCGTTCCAGGGTCTCGTCGAGCGCCTCCTCGTGCACCTCGAAGGGCGAGGAGATCGACGTCTGCCCGACCAGGTCCTCGTCCGACACCCACGGCGCAGCAGCCGCGCGGGCAACCTGCTCGGCAGCGCTCATCGCGACAGCAGGCGCGATGATCCCGCGCAGCGTGCCGTGCTCGCGCAGATGCCGCGTCAGCGCGCGCGTGTCGACGCCCGCGATTCCCGGCACGCCCCACCGCGCCAGCTCGTCCGACAGCGTGCGCTCCCCGAGCGGATGCCCGATCTGCGGCGACAGCTCGCGCACCACCATGGCTCGCGCATGCACCCGCCACGATTCCAGTGCGCGATCGGTGCAGCCGTAGTTGCCGATCAGCGGGTAGGTCATGACCACGATCTGCCCGGCATAGGACGGGTCGCTGGCCACCTCCTGGTAGCCGGTCATGCAGGTGTTGAAGACCACCTCGCCGCTGACGCCGTCCGCACCCGGCAGCGCCCCGAAGAGCACGCCTTCGAAGACAGCGCCGCTCTCCAGCGCCAGCCGCCCTGGAACCGCCGTATCAGGCACGCACCACCTCCAAACTGGATCCCGCGTACAGCGTCGACTGGTTGACGAACGACACCCGCCCCTCCATCAGGGTGAGCAGCACCCGCCCGCGCAGCCGGGTGCCGATCAGCGGCGTGTTGCGCGACTGCGAGCGCATCGGCTCGGCGCCGACCTCCCACTCCTCGTCGGGGTCGAAGAGCACGCAGTCGGCCACCTCGCCGGCGCGCAGCCGCGGCTCGCGCACTCCCACCGACGGTCCCAGCACCCGCCACGGCCCCGCGGTGAGCCGCTCCACCAGCACCGGCAGCCAGCCGCCGCCCATGCCGCCGAGCGTCAGGCACACCGCCAGCGCCGTCTCCAGCCCCACCATGCCCGGCGCGGCGTCGACGTAGTCGCCACTCTTGTCCGCAACCGTGTGCGGCGCGTGGTCGGTGGCCACAGCGTCGATCAACCCCTCGCGCAGCGCCTGCACCACGGTCTCGCGGTCGCGGTCGCTGCGCAGCGGCGGGTTGACCTTGCGCAGCCCGACGGGGTCGGGCTCGGTCTCGAAGGGCAGCCACATCGAGAGGTGGTGCGGGGTCACCTCGGCGGTGACCTTCAGGCCATGCTCGCGCGCACCGCGCAGCAGGTCCACCGACGCCGCCGCGGAGAGGTGCTGCAGGTGCAGGCGTCCCGCGCCGGCCATCTCCAGCGCGCGCAGCGCCGAGCGCACCGCCGTCGCCTCGCAGGCCGCGGGTCGCACCGGGCAGCGCACCACCGACTTCACGCCGGGGTTGGCCGCGGCCACCATGCCCTCGTCCTCGGGATGCACGAGCACCGCGCGGTCGACCCGGTCGGCGATGCGCAGCGCGTCGGTGAGCAGACGTTCCGAGAGCGCGTTGCGCCCGTCGTCGCTGAATGCCGCCGCGCCGGCCGCCGCGCAGCCGCGGATGTCGACCAGCCGCTCACCGCGCAGCCCGACCGTCACCGCCGCGGCGGCGTGCACCGCCGCACGGCGTCCCGCGCCACGCGCCCGCGCCTCCCCCACCGCCGCCGCCGTGTCGATGGGCGGGTTGGTGTTGGCCATGGCCACGACCTGGGTGAAGCCACCGGAGGCGGCCGCGTTGGCACCGGAGTCGACGGTCTCCTTGCTCTCCTCGCCCGGCTCACGCAGGTGCGCGTGCAGGTCGATGAAGCCCGGGCAGAGCACCCGCGCCGAGCGCCCGGCCGGCGGCGTCAGGTCGATGACCGACACGCCGGGCGCGGTGATGTGCCCGTCGACGGCGGCGATGCGCCCGTCGCAGAGCCAGACGTCGGTGGCCGCGGCGTCCATACCGCCGAGCGGGTCGATCACCCGCACGCCGCGGAGGATGACGTTCACGAGGCCCGCACCAGGAAGGCGCCGTCCAGCCCGTCGACCTCGCGCAGCCGCACGGTGACCCGCTCGTCCTGCGCCGTCGGCACGTTCTTGCCCACATAGGTCGCGCGCAGCGGCAGCTCGCGATGGCCGCGGTCGACGAGCACCAGCATCTCCACCGTGGCGGGACGTCCCGCGTCGGCCAGCGCGTCGAGAGCGGCGCGCAGGGTGCGGCCGGTGTAGAACACATCGTCGACGACGATCACCGACATACCGTCGACGCCGGGCACGCCGTCACCGCCGTCCAGGTACTGCAGCGCGCCCGGACGCGGCACGGCGGGACGCGGGCGGTCGTCGCGGTAGTCGTCGATGTCGAGCTCGGCGACGGGCAGGCGCACGCCACACAAGCCGTGCAGCGCCCGCGCCACGCGCTGCGCCAGCGGCACGCCGCGCGTGCGCACACCCGCCAGCAGCACGTTGGCGAGCTCGGGGTGCTTCTCGCGCACCTCGTGGGCCAGCCGCACCAGCGCGCGCGCCATGGCCGCCTCGTCGAGCAGGCAGCGCGCGGTGTCGGCGTCACCGCGGACCTGGGCCATCTCGCTCATCGTGTCCGCGCGCTGACGCGCGCCTCCTCGGGGGGAAAGCCCCCCACGCCGTCAGCCGCCGCTGGAGTACGGCCGGCTGACAGCGTTCCCCCTGCCAGCAGCATCTCCAGCAGGGCCATGCGGATGGCCACGCCGTTGCGCGCCTGGCGGAAATAGGCCGCGCGCGGGTCGGCGTCGACCGCGGGGTCGATCTCGTCGACGCGTGGCAGGGGGTGCATGACGATGGCGTGCCGCGGCAGCGCCTCCATCACCCGCAGGTCGATGCGCGTCTCGCCGCGCGCCCGGTCGAACTCGCCGGGAGCCTCGAAGCGCTCCTTCTGCACCCGCGTCTGGTAGAGCACGTCGACGTCGCCGACGGAGTCGACGAGCGAATCGGTGACGCTGTAGGGCACGCCGCGGTCGTCGAGCAGGGCCAGGATGTCGGGTCGCATCTGCACCACGTCGGGAGCGATGAAGCTCAGCCGCACACCGGGGAAGAGCGAGAGCAGCAGCGCCAGCGACCGGGCGGTCCGTCCGTAGCGCAGGTCGCCGCAGAGGGCCACGTGCAGACCCTCGATGCGACCCAGCTCGCGATCCACCGTGTACAGGTCGAGCAGCGCCTGGGTGGGATGCTCGCCGGGACCGTCGCCGGCGTTGACGATGGGCACGTCGGACACCGCGGCCGCACGCGCCGCGGCGCCGGCCTCGTCGTGGCGCAGCACGATGACGTCGGCGTAGGCGGCCACCATGCGGATGGTGTCCTCCAGGGTCTCGCCCTTGATGACGCTGGAGAACTCGCGCGCCGACTCGGTGCCGATCACCGCGCCGCCGAGCCGCGCCATGGCCGACTCGAAGCTGAGCCGGGTCCGGGTGCTCGGCTCGTAGAAGAGCGAGGCCATGATCCGCCCGCCCAGCCGGGTGTCCCGGGTGCCGTCGAGGGCGCGGGCGCGCTCGAACACGGCGTCGAGCAGGGCGCGGTCGAACTGATGGCTGCTGAGGACGTGGTCCAGGACCCGCGATCCGGTCGCAGTCGCCACGGGCAGCCCTCCTGGTCGCTGCCGGACGGCTCGCCCGGCAAGGGCGCCGCAGGCACAGCTCGCTCGCCAGGCGCCCGGCGGCCGGCCGGTCTGGCCGTCGCCCGCGCGCGTGCAGGACTGTGCTCGCGATCCCCTTGCCAGCCTCACCGGACCGGCTTGAAGTGGATCTGTCGGGCCGGAAGTCTAGCACGAAGCGAACATGCGTCCGCGACCGGATCGCCGCGTATGACAGTGGTGGCCACAAGAAATGGGGTGTGTCGAGCGTCATTCCAGTCGGTGGGGGACATCGCGGACGGTCAGGCCACTGCCCAGGCGGACCGCCGCGGCATCGAGTGCGCCAAGCAACCGACTGAGGGTTGATGACGAACCTGCTTCGTGCCGGCCGCACGGCCGTGGTCGCCCTGGCCCTGGTGGCCGTCGAGGTGGGCTTCGCCGCCCAGGTGGGCGCCCAGGTGCCGCCTGTGCAGAGCAGCAGCTCGAGCACCTCGACGTCGTCGGCGACGCCGGCGCCCACGCCCACGCCCTGCCCCACCGACCTCACCGGCGTGCTCTGCACCGCGACCAGCAGCTCGACGCCCGCCCCCACGCCGAGCCCGACACCGACGCCGACCGCGGCTCCCCAGCAGTCCTCCGGCACCGGCGGCGGCAGCGGTGGCTCGGGCACCACCACGACCGGCTCCAAGCCGCCCACGACCTCCGGCTCGAACCCCGGCGGTGGAGGCGCTGCCCAGCCCGCCGGCCCCAAGCCGTCGGCCCAGACCGTGGCCGAGGTGGCGGCCACCTTCCGCAACGCGCCCTTCCTGGGCCAGCTGCTCGACATCCTCAACCACCCCACCAGCGACCAGCGCCCCGACCTGCACCACTTCCGCCCCGCCGGCGGCGCGGCCGCGGTGAATGGCCGCGGCGGCCCCGGCGGCAGCGCCGGCGGCGTGCTCGGCCTGGTCTCGGGCATCCCCGCCGCGCGCAGCTCGCTCGGCGCCGCGGTGGCCATCGCCCTGCTCGGCCTGCTGCTGGCCGTCGGCATCGCCGTGCTGGTCGGCTACCCCGAGGCGCGGCTGGGACTGCGCCGCCTGGCCGCCGCGGCCTGGCGCATGCACCCCTCGCTGCACCGCGTCTTCGTCACCGCCCACAACCTCGCCACGCGCGTGCAGCCCGCCCTGCGCCGGGCGCGCACCCGGCTCGGCGTGCCGCGCTTCGGCCTGCGGCCGCACTCGCACCGCACCCTGGCCGGGGCCAGCGCCCTGGCCGCCCTGCCCGGCCTGCTCATCGCCGCCATCGTCGGCAACGCCGCGCTGGCCGGCCCGGCCGCCTCGCTCGCCTCGGCCCGTCCGGCGCCCACCAGCAGCTATCTGCGCGGCGAGATGAGCCTCTCGGCGAGTGAGGCGCTGCAGGTGGGCAACGTCGAGGAGACCGTCTCCTGGACCCACCTGGTCACCATCGAGCGCGGCCTGGCCGCCCAGCAGGACGAGCTGGCCGCCCAGGAGGGGCAGATCGACCGCCTGGTCATCAACCTGGCCGGCAACGACCCCGACAGCGAGGACGGCCTCACCGTCGGGCCCAACAGCCCGGCGCAGCAGCGCAACACCCTGGCCACCCTGGTGGCCGCCCACGCCGCCACCCAGGCCGCCTACGAGCAGAGCCTGCAGGCCGAGTACGACCTCTACCGCGCCGCCGCCGAGAACCCGGCCCAGCGTGCCCAGCTCACCGCGGCGGTGGCCACCCAGCAGCCGCAGGTGCAGCAGGCGGTCAGCTACAACCTCTCGCTGATCCAGACCCAGCTCGCCCAGGAGGCGACCATCGCCGCCGCCGAGGCCAAGCTGCAGTCGATCGGCTCGCTGACCTCGGCGCAGCTCGCCGCCATGCGCGGCCACCAGCCCTTCATCGCCCCGCTGGTGGCGCCGGTGAGCCAGCCCTTCGGCCCCACCGACTTCTCCCTGGAGCCGCCGCTGAGCTTCAACGGCACCTTCTACCCGCACTTCCACACCGGCCTCGACCTGGCCGCGCCGCTCGACACCCCGGTGCACGCCGCGGCCGACGGCGTGGTGCTGCTGGCCGCCGCCAGCGTCGACCAGAACGGCAAGCTGGTCGGCTACGGCAACTACGTGGTCGTCGCCCACCCCGACGGGTTCGTCACCCTGTACGGGCACCTCGACTCGATCGCGGTCAAGGCGGGCCAGGTGGTGCACCAGGGCGACATCGTCGGGCTGGAGGGCTCGACGGGCTGGTCGACCGGGCCGCACGTCCACTTCGAGATCCGCCACGACGGGCAGTTCCTCGACCCGGCGCCCTACCTGAAGGGGCAGCTTCCTTCGTAACCAGCGCCGAGATTCCGGCGGCGGCGGTATAGCCTGTACGGCATGGACCAGTTCGGCATCGACGGCGGCACCATCGGGCGCATCCTGCTGGTCGTCGGCCTGCTCATCGCCGCGGCCGGGCTGGTGCTGGCCCTGGGCGGCAAGCTGCCCTTCGGCAGGCTGCCCGGCGACTTCTCGGGGTCGAGCGGCAGCTTCTCCTGGAGCTTCCCGCTGCTGACCTGCATCGTGCTCAGCGTGGTGCTGACGGTCGTGCTCAACATCGTCATCCGCCGCTGAACGGCTGATCCGCAGGCCCCTCGCGCAGCTCGCGCAGCTTCGTATAGAGCGCCCGCTCCTCCTCGCCGGGCTGGGCGGGCAGTGTGACCCGCACGGTGAGCAGCAGGTCGCCGCCCGCCGCGCCGCGCAGGCCCGGCAGGCCCTTGCCGCGCAGGCGGAGCACCCGCCCCGACTGGCTGCCCGGCGGCACCGTGACGGTGAACGAGCCGCCCAGCCCCTGGGCGGCGACCGCCGCGCCGAGCACGGCCTGGTCGTCGCGGACGGGCAGGTCGGCGAGCAGGTCGCGGCCGCGCACGCTGAAGCGCGGGTGCTTGCGCAGCTTCACGGTGAAGTAGAGGTCGCCCTTGCGGCCGCCGGCGCCCGGAGCGGGCATGCCTTCGCCGGCCACGCGCACCCGTGAGCCCTCGGTGACCCCCGCCGGGATGCGCACCTCGACCTGCCGCCGGCCGATGCCGACCAGCCGCACCGCGCCGTGGGCGGCCTCCGCGAGGTCGATCTCCAGCTCCTGCTCGAGGTCGCGACCGCCGCGCGTGGCGCCGCCGAAGGGCGAGCCGGACGGGTCGCCGCTCCAGCTGAAGTGCACCGTGTCCCCGTCGTCGCCGCCCCGGCGGAGCAGCTCGTCGAGGTCGACGCCACCGCTGCCGAAGAAGGTCTCGAAGAAGTCGCTGAACCCGGTCGGCCCCGCGCCGGCGCCCGCCCGCGCGCCCGCGCCGCTGCGCTGCCGCTGCTGCCGGAACTGGCGGGCGAACTCCTCCTGCCGCTCCAGCTCCTGCCAGTTGGCCCCCAGCCGGTCGTACTTGGCCCGCTTCTCCTTGTCCTTGAGGACCTCGTAGGCCTCGTTGACGCGCTTGAAGCGCGCCTCCGCCTGCGGGTCCTTGTTGACGTCGGGGTGCAGGCTGCGCGCCAGCGAGCGGTAGGCCTTCTTGACGGCCTCCTGGCCGGCGTCGCGGGGCACGCCGAGAACGGCGTAGTAGTCGGTGAAGTCCATGCCTGTACGGGGATTACCCGCAGGCCAGGATGACCGAAACCCGCCCGGAGCGCAGCCCTACTGGACGGTGACCTGGCCGGTCATGCCGGGATGGAAGGTGCAGTGGAACTGGTAGGTGCCCGGCTGGGTGAACTTCACCTCGAACTTGTCGCCCCCGTTCATGGTGTCGCTGCTGATGTCCGGGTAGGCGTCGAAGGTGACGTTGTGGGCCACCGTGCCGGAGTTGGTCCACTCCAGCACCTGCCCCGCCTTGATGGTCACCGAGGTGGGGCTGAAGGCCAGGTCGTCGGTCTGCTTGTCGGTGGCGGCGGCGGTCTGCCCCTGCACCACCTGGCCGGGTCCGCCGGCGCTCGACGCGCTCGAGGAGCTCGAGGAGGCGCTGGCCTCGGCGCCGGGCGTGACGACGGGGACCGGCGCGCCCGAGGCGGTGCGGGCCAGGTCGGCGAGGTGGGCGGTGCGGACGCCCGCGTCGGCGTCGAGCACCAGGGTGATGGCGATCACCGCGCTGCCGTCCTGGATGCTGACGAAGCCGCGCCCGTTGCCCTCCTGCACGTAGGCGGGGCCGACCTGGGTGGCGCCGCTGGTGTAGGCGGTCAGCTTGGCGATCTGCGTATTGGGGATGACCAGCGCGATCACCTGGCCGCCGCCGTCGCTCTGCCAGACGCACTGCCCGACGGTCTTGGTGCCGGCCACGTTGACCGCCTCCACGGAGTAGACGTGGCTGACGGTCGGGGCGGAGGAGGTCGACGAGGACGAGCCCTGCGCGCTGGGCACGCTGGTGGCGGCGGCGATGTCGGCGTCGCTGAGCAGGTTGCAGGCGTTGGGCTGGATCGAGGGGCTGGGGGTGGTCGGGGACTCGGAGATGGTGCTCGCCGCTCCGCACCCCGCCAGGAGCAGCACCGAGCCGACGATGGCGGGGGTGAAGACCACACGCTGGCGACGCCGCTGAGCCATCGAGACCGATCCTCCGGGTGGATGCCTGCTGGAAACCGCCCGGAATCCTACGCGAGGGGTGCGGCGACGTGCTCAGCCGGGCGCGCGCGGCGGGGCTAGAAGCTGGGCACCTCGCGATAGGTGCCGAAGACCTCCTCGAGGGCCGAGATGATCTCGCCCTCGGTGCAGCGGGCGCGCACGCAGTCGACGATGGCCGGCATGGTGTTCTCGCTGCCCGCGGCCACCTCCTTGAGCGCGTCGAGCCGGTTGGCCACGCTGAGGTTGTCGCGCGACTCGCGCAGGCGGCGCAGGGCGGCGACCTGGTCGACCTCCACCTGCGGCTCGATGCGCAGCAGGTTGGGCGGGGTGGGGTCGACGTCCTGCTCGAAGGCGTTGACGCCGACGATGACCCGATCTCCCGACTCGAGCTGGCGCTGGAAGCGGAAGGCGGCCTCGGCGATCTCGCGCTGCGGGTAGCCCTGCTCGACGGCCTTGGTCATGCCGCCGCGCTGCTCGATCTCCTCGAGGTAGGCCTCGGCCTGCGCCTCCATCTCGTCGGTGAGCTGCTCGACGAACCAGGAGCCGCCCAGCGGGTCGGCCACGCTCGGCACACCGGTCTCGTAGGCGAGAACCTGCTGCGTGCGCAGGGCGATCTGCGCCGCCTTCGCGGTCGGCAGGGCCAGGGTCTCGTCGAGCGCGTTGGTGTGCAGCGACTGCGTGCCGCCCATCACCGCGGCCAGTGCCTCCACCGCGGTGCGCACGATGTTGTTGTCCGGCTGCTGCGCGGTGAGCGACACGCCCGCGGTCTGGGTGTGGAACTTCAGCTTGAGGCTGCGCTCGTCTTTGGCGCCGTACCTGTCGCGCATGCGTCGCGCGTAGATGCGCCGCGCCGCGCGGAACTTGGCGATCTCCTCGAAGAAGTCGATGTGGGCGTCGAAGAAGAAGCTCAGCCGCGGCGCGAACACGTCGACGTCGAGGCCCGCCTTGATGCACTCCTCGATGTAGGCGAAGCCGTCGGCCAGCGTGAACGCCAGCTCCTGCGCGGCGGTCGAGCCCGCCTCGCGGATGTGGTAGCCGCTGATCGACACCGGATGGAAACGCGGCAGATTCTCGGTGGAGAACAGGATGGAGTCGGTCACCAGCCGCATGGCGTGGCGGACGGGGAAGCAGAACTCCTTCTGGGCGATGTACTCCTTGAGGATGTCGTTCTGCAGGGTGCCGCCCAGCTGCTTCCAGTCGACGCCCGTCTCCTCGGCGACGACCAGGTACTGCGCCAGGGTGATCGACGCCGACGGGTTGATGGTCATCGACGTCGTCACCACGCCGAGGTCGATGCCGTCGAAGAGCACCTTCATGTCCTCGACCGAGTCGACGGCGACGCCGCAGTGTCCGACCTCGCCCTTCGACCGCGGATCATCCGAGTCGCGACCCATCAGGGTGGGCATGTCGAAGGCCACCGACAGACCGGTCTGTCCGGCGTCGAGGAGCTGGTGGTAGCGCTGGTTGGTCTGCGCGGCGCTGCCGAAGCCGGCGAACTGGCGCATGGTCCAGACCCGGCCCCGGTACATGGTCTGGTGGATGCCGCGCGTGTACGGGTAGTCGCCAGGCCGCCCGTCCGGGCCGTAGACCTCCTGCAGCGGGATGCCGCCCAGGGTGTCGGGGGGGATCGGCGGCGCCTTGCGGGCCGGCCGGCGGGTGGTGGTGGCCATGGGGACTCCTACGGGGTGCGGTGTCCGTCGAGGATCTGGTCGGCGAGCGCGTACGGGTCGACAGCGGAGAGGTCTCCGTTCACCTCGCCGGCTATTGTCCCGCGGGTGAGCGCCCGGCGTGCCCGCTCGGCCGCCTTCTCGACCACGATGGCCTCCACCTCGGCGCGCAGGCGCTCGGTGCGGCGGCGCTCCAGCTGGCCGCTCTCCTCGAGGCGGGCGTGGTGGCGCTCGACCGCGTCGACCAGCTCGTCGAGGCCCTCTCCGGTGGAGCCCACGGTCATCACCACGGGCGGCTCCCAGTAGCTGCCGCTCTTGGTCTCGTGGACCATGCGGCGCAGCTCCTTGACGATGCGGTCGGCGCCGGCCAGGTCGGCCTTGTTGACCACGAAGACGTCGGCGATCTCCAGGATGCCCGCCTTGATCACCTGCACCGAGTCGCCGCTGGCGGGGGTAGTCACCACCACGGTGGTGTCGGCCGTCTGCATCACCTCGAGCTCGGACTGGCCCACCCCGACGGTCTCCAGCAGGCAGCGGTCGCGGCCGGAGGCGTCGATGAGCCGGATGGCCTCGCGGGCGGCGCTGGCCAGGCCGCCGAGGTGGCCGCGGGCGGCCATGGAGCGGATGTAGACGCCCTGGTCGAGGGCGTGGCGCTGCATGCGCACCCGGTCGCCCAGGATGGCCCCGCCGCTGAACGGGCTGGAGGGGTCGACGGCGATCACGCCCACGGTGTGGCCCGCCGCGCGCCAGCGCTCGATGATGCCGTCGCCGAGGGTGCTCTTGCCCCCGCCGGGCGGCCCGGTGATGCCGACCACGTGGGCCCGACCGGCACGGCCGCGCACCTGGCGGAGAAGGTCCTCGACCGCGGGGTCGCGGTCCTCGACCATGCGGATGGCCCTGGCCAGGGCGCGGACCTCGCCGGCGAGCAGGCGCTCTGCGAGATCCATCACGACCGAGTGTAACGGCGGCCTCCGCGGAGCCGCGTCCGGGCCGTGACAGGCTCGCCCCGGGGGCTGCGACACGCCGCCGATACGGTCGGAGCGTGCGACGTCCCACTCGTCTTCTCCTCGCCACCCTGCCCGCCGCCGCCCTCGCCGCCGCGATCCAGGCCGCCGCCTCGCCGCTCCACGCGGTGGAGCCCTTCGTCTCCCAGGCGCCCGCCAACGCATCCGCCAGGGTCGAGGCCGCCACCGCCGCCACCCCGGCGCCCACAGCCATCCCCACCCTGGCGCCCACGCCCACCCCGACCGTGGTGCCGGCGCCCGCGCCCACGGCCGTGCCGACCGCGCCGCCCCGCACGGCCGCGCCCGCGCCCGCCGCCCCGCCCCCGCCGCCGCGCAACCTGCTGCGCAGCGCGGACGGCAAGCTGGACACCGGCGTCGGCATCTACAGCGACTGCGGCGGCAGCACCCCGCTGACCCACACCGAGGCGGCCGTCGACACCTGCGTCACCCAGGACACCTACTTCGTGGGCCACAACCCCGGCGTGTTCACGCCACTGCTGTCTGAAAGTGTCGGGTCGATCATCACCTGGTGGGACTCGGCCGGCACCGCGCACCGGCTGCGCATCTCCGCGATCCGCACCTGGATGAGCGCCAACGGCGTGCCGCCGAAGTCCTCCGGCGCGGTGGTGGCGCAGTTCCAGACCTGCTACAACCTCAGCGGCAGCGAGGACTGGATCTACGACGCCGTACCCGCGTAGTCGGGGGACGCGGCGCTAGTAGAACACCGTCGCCAGGTCGTAGAGCTCGCGCGGCACGCGCCGCTGCTGGGCGACCACGTCGCGGATGGGCGCCACGTCGACGCCGCCGCAGCGCACCACGGGCATGCGCCCGAAGTCGCCCTTCTGGATCAACCCCCAGGCGCCGTAGCCGACGTGGGTGGCCCAGATGCGGTCGTAGGCGGTGGGCGTGCCGCCGCGCTGGGTGTGGCCGAGCACGCTGGCGCGCGTCTCGAAGCCGGTGCGCTGCTCGATGAGCGCGGCCAGGCGCTCGCCGACGCCGCGCCGCGAGAGCTGCACGTGGCCGAAGGCGTCGCGCTGCCCCTCGGCGTCCTCCTTGCGGCCCATGCCCTCCATCTCCACGCCCTCGCTGACCACGATGATCGAGAAGTCGCTGCCGCCCGCGCGCCGTTGGTGCAGATGCTCGACGACCTCGTCGATGGACACCGGGAACTCGGGGATGACGATCATGTCGGCGCCGCCGGCCAGGCCGCCCATGATGGCCACCCAGCCGGTGTCGCGCCCCATCACCTCGACCACCATGACGCGGTGGTGCGACATGGCCGTGGTGTGCAGCCGGTCGACCGCCTCGGTGACGATCGACACCGCGGTGTCGAAGCCGATGCAGTACTCGGTGACCGAGAGGTCGTTGTCCATGGTCTTGGGCACGCCGGTCACCGGCACGCCGTGGTCGGCCAGCCAGGCGGCCACGCTGAGCGTGTCGTCGCCGCCGATGGCCACCAGGGCGTCGAGCTGCGCCCTGGCGATGTTGGCCATCACCCGCTCGCGGCCGCCCTCCAGCTTCATGGGATTGGTGCGCGAGCTGCCCAGGATGGTGCCGCCGATCTGGAGGATGCCGCTCAGGCTGCGCCGGTTCAGCTCCTCGTAGTCGCCCTCACCGATCAGCCCCGCCCAGCCGTTGCGAATGCCGAGCACGGTGTGCCCCGCGCCGACGGCCGGACGTCCGACCGCACGGATCGCTGCATTCAGCCCTGGCGCGTCACCACCGCCGGTGAGGATCCCGATGCGCATCGGTCGGCCTCCAGTGTCACTGCCTCTGACCTCTCGGAGGGTAGCGCAGCGGACACCGTGGTATCGCCGGCCGGCGAGGCGCCCAGCCGCCCGTCCTCGAGCTCGACGACGCGGTCGGCGACGGCGCCGAGACGGTGGTCGTGGGAGACCATGACGCAGGCCTGCCGCCCCTGCCGCGCCAGCCCGGTAAGCAGCTCGACCGCCTCGCGGCCGCGCCGGGTGTCGAGGCTGGCGGTGGGCTCGTCGGCCAGCAGCACGCGCGGTGCGCCGACCAGGGCGCGGGCGATGCTGACGCGCTGCTTCTCGCCGCCGCTCAGGGTCGCCGGCCGCGACTGCAGGCGGTGGCCGAGATGGAGCTCCTCGAGCATGGCGGCGGCGCGCTGCGCCGCATCGGCGCGCGGCACCCCGCGCAGCCGCAGCGGCAGGGCGACGTTCTCCAGGGCGCTCAGCGCCGGCAGCAGGTTGAAGCTCTGGAAGACGAAGCCGACGCTCTCCAGTCGCAGCCGCGGCGTGTCGCCGCTGCGCGCGTCGAGCAGGACGCCGTCGAGGTGCACGGTGCCGCGCGTCGGGCGCAGCAGGCCGCCCAGGATCGACAGCAGCGTGGTCTTGCCCGATCCCGACGGTCCCAGCACCATGACCACCTCACCGGCCGCCACCGACAGCGAGACGCCGTCGAGCGCGGTGACCTCCGCGTCGCCGCTGCCGAAGCTGCGCGAGACCTCGTGGGCCACCAGCGTGCTCATGCCTTGAACACCTCCTGCGGGTCGACGCGACGCAGGAACCGCAGCGGCAGCACCAGGGCCAGCAGGTTGACCAGCACCACCGCGCCGAACATCTCGGCGACGATGTCCATGCCCATCTCGGCGTCGAGCACCGGGCGGAAGGTGCGGAAGCCCTCGGTGACGGCGATGGCCAGCACCCAGCCGATGGCGAAGCCGCACACCGACAGCGCCAGCGACTGGATGGTGGCGACGCCGGTGAGCACCCGGGCGCGCGCGCCCACCGCCTTGAGCACCGCGAAGTCGCGGGCGTGCTCCACGGTGGCGGTGTAGAGCACGATGGCGGCGATGAGCAGGCCGACGGCGAGGCAGATGAACAGGAAGATCTCGATCGGCTGGGCGAAACCGGCGTCGACCATGCCCCGGTCGTTGGCGGCCATGCGGTCGACGCTCAGGGCGTGCATCGCCGAGGGCGAGATGTGGTCGATGCTGGCCGCAACATGGGCGCTCGCGGCGCCGGGCTTCAGGGTGACCAGCAGGTCGCTGTAGACGGGCGTGCCGGCGATGGCCTGCGCCGTCTGCATGGTCACGAAGCCGAAGAAGATGCCGGCGGCGTTGGTGTCGGCGCTGATGCCGACGACGTGGAGCCGGCGGCCCAGCACCAGCGCGGTGTCGCCGAGGTTGATGCCGTTGGTGAAGGCCAGCGAGCGGTCGAGGGCGACCTCACCGCCCTGCTGGGGAGCGCGGCCCTCGGCGAGGTGCCAGGGTCCGCCGGCGCCGCCGGGCTGGTAGCCGACCAGGAACAGCGGCAGCGGCGTGGCCCGGCCGCTGAGCACGCCGTTGAAGGCCATGATCGGGGTGACGCTCTGCACCTCCGGCAGGGCGCGGACGGCGGCGGCCAGCGGCGGGGCGACGGTCGCCTGTGAGAAGAGCAGGTCGTCGACGCCGCTCTGGGTGGCGACCAGCTGGGCGGGGGTGTGCAGCAGGTAGGCGGTGGCGGAGTCGTCGATCCAGCGCACGGTGCCCTGGATGAAGAGCACCAGCATGGCGGCGATGCCCAGGGCGACGGAGCTCACGCCCCAGCGGCGGCGCTCGGCGGTGAGGTTGCGGATGGCCAGGTCGACGGTCGCACCCAGCCGGGCGCCGCGGCGCGTGGGCAGCGCGGGGGCGAGCGTGGTCACATGAAGTGCAACGTGGGCATCAGGCGGCGACTTGCACCGCAGGCGCCTGGCCTTCTCAGTGGTTGGGCTTGCAGAGCGGGGGCACGCAGAGCGTCGGCGGCGGGGTGGGCGTCGGCGGCGGCGTGGGCTTCGGCGTGGGCGGCGGCGTCGACGACGAGGTGCTGCTCGACGCGGGCGTCTGCGTCTGCGCCGCGGCGGGCGCCAGCGCGGACGGCGCGTTGTCGGCGGGGTTGCTCGGGTAGCCCTGGCCGCCGCCGGTCCAGGCGCGCTCCGAGTCCTGGCCGAGGATGACGGTGATGCCTGCCGCGCCCGTCGCCGGCGGCTTCGTCGATGCGGCCGCGGCGGTGTCGGCGCTCGGCGCCGTGGGCGACTGCACGCTGACGCCGAAGTAGCCGGCCAGCCACTGCGCGGTCTTGCTGCCGCGGCCGCCGGTGCCGTCGATCACCTGCGTGGTGGCGACGCGGTGCGTCCAGCCGCCGTCGGCGGTGTTGAAGCCGACGGCGCCGACCAGGCTGGTCCAGCGCGTCGAGGCGCCGTCACCCGCGCCGGTGCCGTCCTGGAAGCTGATGGGCGTCTTCTCGGCCAGCGTGGCGGGGTCGGGGAAGACGTTGCGCAGGTAGCGCTGCAGCGACTCGTAGGTCTTGTCGTGCGCGTACTCGTAGGCCGCCGTGCAGTTGCGCGGGTAGCCGCATTCGTAGAGGAAGTTGCTGTCGTCGACGCTGACGTGGACGATGTTCCTGGGGTCGACGTCCTTGACCAGGTCGTAGATGGCGTTGGCGTCGGCGATGCCCAGGTCGGTGATGACGTTGTCGCCCAGCGCGCCGAGCAGGTCGGGCAGCTTGCCGATGCCGCCCACGCTGAGCACCTTCTGCTTGAGCGCGTTGAGGATGAGCTGCTGGCGGCGGTTGCGGGCGAAGTTGCTGGCCTCGGCGGGGTTGTCGTAGGCGTGCCGCGAACGCGCGAAGATCAGCGCGCGCGCACCGTCCATGTGCTGGATGCCCTTGCTGAAGTGCACGGTGATGGTGGCGCAGTCGCCCTGGTCGCACTCGCCGCGCGGGTACTGGTTGTCGGTGAAGCTGTCGGGCACGTCGACGTCGACGCCGCCGACCGCGTCGACGGCGGCCTTGAAGGCCTGGAAGTCGACGCCGATGAAGTGGTCGATGTGCAGGCCCAGCACACGTTCCAGCGTCTGGTCGGCCAGCTCGCCGCCGCCGTGGTTGTCACCCTTGAAGCGCGGCGCGCGCGCCGGCGCCTGCGACTGCCCGTCGGAGTAGGCCTCGTTGATGCGGCCGTAGTACGGGTTGCCGCCGGCGGCGTCGATGGGCACCATCCAGTCGCGCGGAACGCTGATCTCGGCCACCTGCGCGGTGCGTCCCGCGCGCGGCTGGATCGACACCACCATGATCGAGTCGGTGAGGTAGGCGCCGTCGTGGCCGCTGCCGCCGTAGCCGTAGAGGGCGATGTTGATGCGCTGGTTGCTCGAGGCCAGCGCGGAGTCGCACTTCACCTTGAGCAGGCAGCCGAGCACCGCGCCGGGGTTGCTGCCGGTCAGCTTGGAGACGCCGCCGACGACGCGCACGCCGTAGACGACGAGGGGGAGCAGCACCAGCGTGGCGACGGCGGCGGCGATGCGCCGTCTGCTGATCCATCCCGGCCACGGCCGGTATCGGGATCGACGGCGACGGCGCGGATGCGCCTGTGGATATGCCATGAAGGAGGGAGCATGGGGAGGGGCTCAGCCGCAGGCCAAGCGAGGTCGGAACGGCCGGGCACCGGTGGCGCCCGTCGCGCATGGCGGTGACGTGTGCTGGAGTGCGCGGCCCGAGGGCCGGATGGCTGGAGCGTGGCTGGGGGCGCGATGGAGCCCCGGTCCGGGGGTTGGCCGGGGCGTAGCGTAGCGCAGGCGGACCGGCCTCGGGGCGCGCCCGCGCGATCCCACGCGGCTCGCGCGCCTGCCTCCAAACATGCGTTCGGAAGCCTCGCGCTGATCAGGCCTTGAGCAGCTCCCGGGCGATGACCACCCGCTGGATCTGGTTGGTGCCCTCGTAGATCTGGGTGATCTTGGCGTCGCGCATCATCCGCTCCACCGGGTACTCGCGGACATAGCCGTAGCCGCCGAGCACCTGCACCGCGTCGGTGGTGACCTTCATGGCGGCGTCGCCGGCGACCAGCTTGGCCAGCGCGCAGTAACGGCCGACGTTGTCGCCCTTGGCGTCGATCACCTGCGAGGCCAGGTAGACCAGCGCGCGCGCCGCCTGCACCTGCGCCTCCATGTCGGCGAGCATGAACTGCAGGCCCTGGAACTCGGCGATGGCCTTGCCGAACTGGTGCCGCTCCTTGGCGTAGCCGACCGCGTAGTCCAGAGCGCCCTGGGCGATGCCCAGCGCCTGCGCGGCGACGCCGGGACGGCTGCGGTCGAGCACGCGCAGCGCCAGCTTGAAGCCCTCACCTTCGTCGCCGAGCCGGTTGGCGGCGGGGACGACGAGGTCGTCGAAGGACAGCTCCGCGGTGTTGCTGCCGCGGATGCCGAGCTTGCCGTGGATGGTGCTGGCCTTGAATCCCTTCTGGTTCTGGGCGTCCTCGACGACGAAGGCGCTGATGCCGCGTGAGCCGGCGCCGGGATCGGTCTTGGCGAAGACCACGATGGTCTCGGCGACACCGCCGTCGGTGATCCAGATCTTGCTGCCGTTGAGGACGTAGTCGTCGCCGCGGCGGGTGGCCTTGGTCTGCATGCCGGCGGGGTCGCTGCCCGCGCCCGGCTCGCTGAGCGCGTAGGCGCAGAGCTTGCGGCCGGCGGCCAGGTCGGGCAGGAAGCGCTGCTTCTGCTCGTCGCTGCCGCCGATCATGATCGGGTAGGCGCCCAGCGCCTGCACGGCGAGGATCAGCGCACTGGTGGCGCAGACCTTGGCGATCTCCTCGATGGCCACGTTGAGGGTCAGCGCGCTGCCGCTGAGGCCGCCGTACTCGGGCGGGCAGGGCAGGGCGAAGATGTCGTGCGAGCGGAACAGCTCGACGACGTCCCAGGGGAACTCCTCCTTCTCGTCGATCTCCGCGGCACGCGGCGCGATGCGGGCCAGGGCCAGCTCGCGGACCGACTGCTGGATCATCAGCTGCTCTTCGTTGAGGCGCACGTCCATGGCGGGCTGCATTATGCCTTGCCGCCGCTTCCGGCCAGCAGGTGCCGGGCGATGACCAGGCGCTGCACCTGGTTGGTGCCCTCGTAGATCTGGCAGGCCTTGGCGTCGCGCAGGCGGATGGCGGCGGGGTGGTCGGCGCTCGTCGAGTCCGGTGCGCAGAGCTCCACGGCCGCGTGCGCGACGGCCATGGCCGCGTCGGTGGCGTAGAGCTTGGCCACCGCGGCGGCGCGGGTGAAGGGCTGGCCGGCGTCGCAGGTGGCGGCGGCGTGGCGGTAGAGGGCACGCGCGGCTTCGACGTGCGCAGCCATGTCGGCGATGAGCAGTGGCGGGTCGCGATGGTCCGCGGTGTTGCCGCGCCGAAGATGGGCGACCGCGGCGTCGAGCGCGCCCTGGGCGATGCCCACCGCCTGCGCGCTGATGCCGATGCGCCCGCTGTCCAGCGCGGCCATGGCGATGCGGAAGCCCGCGCCCTCCGGACCCAGCATGTTCTGGACAGGAACGGCCACATCGTCGAGGAACAGCTCCGCCGTCCAGGAGCCGCGCAGGCCCATCTTGCGCAGCGGCTCGCCGGCGCGCAGGCCGGGCGTGTCCGCCTCGACCAGGAACGCGGAGATGCCGCGCGCGCCGTGTTCGCCGGTGCGGGCCGCGACCAGGTACAGGTCGGCGCCGCCGGCGTTGGTGATGAAGGCCTTGCTGCCGCGCAGTACGTAGTCGTCGCCGTCGCGGGTCGCGGTGGTGCGCAGCGCGGCGGCGTCGCTGCCACTGCTCGGCTCGGTGAGAGCGAAGGCACCGACCATCTCGCCGGAGGCCAGCCGCGGAAGATAGCGGCGCTTCTGCTCCTCGCTGCCGAAGACGACGATGGGTTCGGTGGCCACGCTGACCTGCACGTCGAGGACCACCGCGCTGCTGGCGCACTCGCGGGCCACCGCCTCGACGAAGCTCGCGAAGGCGAGATGGCCCGCATCACCGCCGCCGTACTCGCCCGGTACGAGCAGGCCGCACAGGCCGCGGCGCGCCGCCTCGGTGACCAGCTCGCGCGGGAAGGGCTGGCCGCCGCGCGCCAGTGCGGGCGCCAGCGGGCGCACCACCTCGCGCGCGAAGTCCTGGGCGACCTCTTCGACGTCGGCGATCGCGGGCGGGGCTGCGGCCATCGCGGCCAAGCCTAGCTCGCGGGCGCCGGGCGGCGCGCCGGTCGCCGCAATGCGCCCTTCGGACTGCCTGTCTTCCCTTGTGGCGCACGGCGCCGGTTTGTTCGCTGTCGACCACGTGGAGGACGCCGATGCGCCAGGGCAGGACGGGGGTGAGCGCGACGCGCTCGCAGCGCGCGGCGGTCTGCGCACTGGCGGCGGCCGCCCTGGCGGGGACCGCCGCCGCATCGCCGGCGCAGGCGATGGGCACCGCCACGGCCGCCGCGGTATCGGTGGCCCCGGCGGGCAGCCTGGCCTTCACCACCTACAGCCCGCCCGAGGACACCGCGGGCGCGCACACCGCCGACGAGCCCTCCATCGGCGCCGACTGGAACACCGGCGCCGTGATGTACCAGGCGCTCTACACCACCTATCGGGTGAGCTTCGACGACTCCGCGAAGCCCGCCAAGGCGAGCTGGACGGACGTGTCGCCGATCCTCACCTCACAGCAGACGCTCGACCCCATCCTCTACACCGACTCCAGCACCGGCCGCACCATCGTCTCGCAGCTCGCCGGCCAGTGCAGCATCTCCGAGTACAGCGACGACGACGGCGCCGGCTGGACGCCCGACGAGGGCTGCGGGCCGCCCTCGGGCGTCGACCACCAATCGGTCGGCGGCGGGCCCTTCGCCGCCCCGCTCTCGGCCAACCCCGTCTATCCGGACGCCGTCTACTACTGCTCGCAGGCGGTGGCCACCGCCTTCTGCGCGATGAGCCCCGACGGCGGCGCCAGCTTCGGCCCCGGCGTGCCCATCTACTCGCTGGCGCAGTGCGGCGGGCTGCACGGGCACGTGCGCGTCGCGCCCGACGGCACCGCCATCGTGCCCAACCAGAACTGCGGACCCGCGCCGACCACCGGCGGCGTCACCGGCAACTTCACCAACCAGGCGGCCATCGTCTCCACCAACAACGGGGCGAGCTGGACGGTGAACGTCATTCCCGGCAGCGTCGCCACGGTGCGCAGCGACCCCGCCGCCGCTGCCGACTCGGCCGGGCGCTGGTACTTCGCCTACGAATCGGCGCTGGACAATGACAGCGGTGAGCAGGTCGCCGGCCGCGCCATGGTGAGCACCTCGAGCGACGACGGCAGCACCTGGTCGCCGTCGGTCGACGTCGGCGCGCCGTTCGGGCTGCACAACGTCACCTTCCCCGAGATCGTGGCGGGCGACGCCGGGCGCGCGGCCTACGCCTTCCTGGGCAGCACCACCGCGGGCGATCCCGAGAACCAGACCTTCCAGGGCCTGTGGTACCTGTACGTCGCCCTCACCTACGACGGCGGCGCCACCTGGACCGTGCAGAACCTGACGCCCGGAGATCCGGTCGAACGTGGCTGCATCTTCCTGGCCGGCACCGGCGACTGCCCCAGCCCGGACAAGCGCAACCTCTACGACTTCAACGACATCACCCGCGACGCACAGGGGCACGTGCTGATCGGCTACAGCGACGGCTGCACCAGCACCTGCGACTCGCAGCAGACCGCGCCCTGCGACGACACGGCCTGCGACAAGGGCCCGACCGCGAGCACCGACCACCACGCCCAGATCGCGCGACTCAGCTGCGGGCGCGGGCTGGTGGCAGCGCAGGACTCGGCGCTGGCCTGCGGCGCGGTGCAGGCGGCCGCGACGGCGTCGCCGGTGGCAGGGTCGACGGTGGTCATCCCGCGCAGCGCGGTGGGCGCCGCGACCACGCCGACGCCGAACACCGCGGGGGCGCTGCCGCAGGGTGGTGCGGCGGGCGGCGCGGCCGTGGTGCTCGGCGGGCTGGCCCTTGCCGGTGTGCGCCGGCGGCGACGCCTCAGACGCGGATGAGCGTCGCTTCGCCCTGGGCCAGGCCGCTGCAGATCCCCGCGGCTCCGTAGCCGCCGCCGCGGCGGCGCAGCTCGTAGGCGAGGGTCATCAGGATGCGGGCGCCGCTGGCGCCGATGGGGTGGCCCACGGCGATGGCGCCGCCGTTGACATTGACCTTCTCGGGATCGACTTCGAGCATGCGCGTGGCGGTGATGGCCACGGCCGCGAAGGCCTCGTTGATCTCGACGAGTTTCAGATCGTCGATGCCCACCTCGCCGCGCGTCTTGCCGAGCGCGGCCTGCACGGCGGTGGCCGGCACGGTGGCCAGGTAGGGGTGGTCCGCCGCGGAGTCGGCGCCGACGATCCAGGTGGCCAGCGGCTCCAGCCCCGCCGCCCTGGCGCGTGACGCCTCCATGAGCAGGATGGCGCTGGCGCCGTCGTTGATGCCGGGCGCGTTGCCGGCGGTGACGCTGCCCTCGGGCGCGAAGGCGGGCTGCAGCGCGGCCAGGCGGTCGAGCGAGGTGTCCGGGCGCGGCTGCTCGTCGGCGGCTACGATGTTCCTGCCGTTCTCGACCGCAACGATCTCGTCGCCGAAGAAGCCGCGGTGCAGCGCCTGCGCGTAGCGCTGCTGCGAGCGCATCGCCCACTCGTCCTGCTCGATGCGCGAGACGCCCATCTGGCGGGCCACCTCGCTGCCGTGCACGCCCATGTGCACGCCGTCGACCGGGCAGCAGAGCCCGTCGCGCAGCATCGAGTCGACGGCGACGCGATCACCGAGACGTGCACCGAAGCGCTGCTCCTCGAGCAGGTAGGGCGAGCGCGACATCGACTCCATGCCGCCGGCCACCACCACGTCGGCCTCGCCGGCGCGGATCAGCAGGGCGCCGAGGTTGACCGCCTTGAGCGCGCTGGCGCACACCTTGTTGACGGTGAAGCTGGGCACGCTGCTGGGCAGGCCCGCTTTGAGACCGGCCTGCCGCGACGGCACCTGCCCCTGCCCGGCGGCGAGCACGGTGCCCATGATCAGGTGGTCGACCTCCTCCGGCGCGGTGCCGGTGCGGTCGAGGACGGTGCGGATGGCCACCGCGCCCAGGTCGGTGGCGGACATGCTGCTGAGCCCGCCGCCCAGCTTGCCGAACGGCGTGCGGGCGGCGGCGACGAGGACGACCTCCCGGGACATGCAGGCATCGTAGCCCTGCCGCCGCAGGGCGCGCCCTCAGCCCGCCAGGGCGCGGTCGAGCAGGGTCTCGCCGGTCTCCCCCGGCTCGCGCGTCAGCGCGCGCACGGCGGGGGTGGGATCGGCAGCCGCCACCGCGCCGGCGACGCGGCGCGCCACCACCGCGGCGCCGGTGGCGTCGACGTCGGGCAGCAGCACCGCCGCGGTGCGCACGTCGAGCTGCGCGATGAGGTCGACGTTGCGGATCACGGCGCGCACGGCCGCCAGCGACTCGCTGGCGATCGAAGCCACTGTGACCAGCGAGAGCGGCCGCCGGTGCTCCTCGGCGAGGCGCGACTCGATGCGCAGCCAGGCGGCGCTGTCGGATGGCGAGAGCGGGCCGGAGCGCACGCGCAGGTCGACGCCGGCGTCGCGCAGGCGGCGCTCGCGCTCGTGGGTGCGCACCACGCGCACCACCAGGGCGGCCAGCGCCTCCAGCTTGAAGGGCTTGATGACCACGCCGCGCAGGCCCAGGTCGGCGCCGTCCTGGAGATGCTGCTGCGACGGCGTCACCGTGGTGCACCAGACCACGGGCGGCGGCTCGGCCGCGTCGCGCGTGGACTCGCACCAGGCGCGCAGCACGGCGAGCGCGTCGCGGTCGCGCTGGTGCGGCTCCATGACCACCACGTCGGGGACGCGTTCCGCGCAGCGCTCAGCGGCGGATTCGATGTCGGCGAAGCCCTCGACGCTGAAGCCGCTCACCTGCAACGCGGTGCCCGCGACGGTGCGCGTGCTCGGCGTGCCGTCGATCACGCAGGCGAACCGCTCGCCGATGGGCGTCAGCGTGCCCAGGCGGTTGGTGCTCTCGGGCAGCAGCTCGACGGCGCGCGAGCCGGCGGCGACGCTCTGGATCCCGGTGGCGTAGGCGCTGTTGTCTGGCATGGTGTGCTCGGGTGAACCTCTTCCTCTCGGCCCCGCCCACGACCCGGCCAGATTCGCATGGGTCCTCACGAACCGGCGGCGGATTTGACCGATCCGTTACCGGCCGGCGCGACCGTCAGTCGACGCCGACACCGAGCGGTCGCAGCAGGTGCCGGGCGATGAGGATGCGCTGCACCTCGCTGGTGCCCTCGCCGATCTCGTTGATCTTGACGTCGCGGTAGTAGCGCGCCACCGGCGACTCCTCGATGAAGCCGTAGCCGCCGTGGATCTGCACCGCCTGGTTGGCGCAGGCGGTGGCCACCTCGGAGGCGTGCAGCTTGGCCATCGAGGCGTAGACGCCCGCCGAGCCGGTGCGATCGATGAGGGTGGCGGCGCGCCAGACCATGAGCCGGGCCAGCTCGATCTGCGTCGCCATGTCGGCGAGCTTGAACTGGTTGGCCTGGAAGCGGGCGATGGGCTGGCCGAACTGGCGGCGCTCGGCGGCGTGGCGCAGCGAGGCGTCGAGGCAGGCCTGGGCCAGCCCCACCGCCAGCGCGGCGATGGCCACCCGGCCGCCCTCGAGTATCTGCAGGAACTGGCGGAATCCGGCGCCCTCGTGGCCGATGAGGTTGCCGGACGGCACGCGCACGTCGTCGAAGAGCAGCTCGCGGGTGTCGCTGGCGTGCCAGCCCAGCTTGCGGTACTTGGGCGCCTGCGTGTAGCCCGGCGTGCCCCGCTCGACGGCGAAGGCGCTGATCTGCTTCTCCCCCTCCGACCCCCTGCCGGTGACGGCGGTGATGGTCACGCCCGCGGAGATGTCGGTGCCGGCGTTGGTGATGAAGACCTTGCGGCCGTTGACGACCCATTCGTCGCCGTCGCGCACCGCGCGCGTGGTCGTGCCGCCCGCGTCGCTGCCGGCGTCGGGCTCGGTGAGGCCGAAGGCCCAGAGCTTCTCGCCGCTGAGCAGCGACGGCAGGTATCTCTGCTTCTGCTCGGGCGTGCCGAAGTGCACGAAGGGGCTGATGCCCAGCGAGACCGCGGCCTCCAGGGTGATGGCCAGCGCGGCGTCGGCGCGGGCGATCTCCTCCAGGGCCAGGCAGTAGGAGAGGAAGTCGCCGCCGTGGCCGCCCTCGCTCTCGGGAAAGGGCAGGGCGAAGAGGCCGAGCCTGGCCATGCCGGCCACCAGGTCGTAAGGGAACTCGCCGAGCTCGTCGTAGTGGGCGGCCTTGGGGGCCACCTCGTTCTGGGCGAAGTCGCGGCAGAGGTCGCGGACGGCGCGCTGCTCGTCGCTGAGGTCGAAATCCATGGGGGTGCATACCGTAGCCGGTCGGGGGCTTGACAAGCGCTTGTTAGTGAGTGAACACTTACAACCCTCATGGCCCCCAGCCGCTCCACCGCCACCGCCCGCCGCGAGGCCATCCTCGACGCCGCCGTCGCCGAGTTCGCCGTCCGCGGCCTGCACGGCACCGCGGTGGAGGCGGTGGCCACCCGCGCAGGCGTCTCGCAGCCCTACGTCTTCCGCCTCTTCGGCACCAAGAAGGCGCTCTTCCTGGCCACCGTCGACCGGGTCATGGACCGGCTGGTGGCCGCCTTCGGCGACGCCGCCCGCGACGCCTCGCGCAGCGGCGGTGACCCGCTCACCGCAATGGCGCTGGCCTACGTGGCCCTGCTCACCAACCGCGACGAGCTGCTGGTGCACATGCAGGCCTTCGCCGCCTGCGCCGATCCCGAGGTGCAGGAGCTGGTCCGCCGCAACTTCGGTGAGGTGGCCCGCATGGTGCTGGCCCTGCCCGGCGCCAGCGAGCAGACGGTGCACGACTTCATGGCCAAGGGAATGCTGCTCAACGTGGTCGCCGCCATGGACCTGACGGCGGTGGCCGGCGAGGAGGACTGGGCGCGCATCTGCATCGGCGCGCCGCCGGAGATGCACATCGCGCAGGCGCGCGGCGAGGAGTGACGCACATGGCCGACATCGACCCCACCCAACGCACCGCGGCGCGGCGCATCGCCGGGCTGGCCACGCGCCGGCCCTGGCGCGTCGCCGGCATCACCCTCGCCGTCGCCGCGGTGGCGGGGATCTTCGGCGGACCGGTGAGCAGCCTGCTGCCCGCAGGCGGCTTCGAGGACCCGCACAGCGACAGCATCCAGGCGCGCGACGCGGTGTTCCACGCCGGCGGCAGCTCGCCGGACGGCACCATCGTCGCGCTGGTGCGCACCGGCAGCGATCCCCTCCACGGTGATGGTGCGGCCGAGCTGCAGCACGTCATCGCGGTGATGAAGGCCGATCGCGGCGTGGGCAGCGTGGTCTTCCCCGGTGAGTCGGCGGTCGCGCGCGACGGCGCCACCGCCTACGTCGTCGCCCACGCCAACACCACCTCGCTCGACGTCGGGCAGACGACCGCGGTGCGCCTGCGCGACGCGCTGGCCGGCGATCCGCACGTGACCGTCGGCGGCTTCCTGCTGGCCAACAAGCAGGTCACCGACCAGGTGTCCAAGGACCTCGGCCACGCCGAGCTGCTCGCCTTTCCCATCCTCTTCCTCCTGTTGCTGCTCGTCTTCCGCGGCGCGGTGGCGGCGCTGCTGCCGCCCATGGTCGGCGGGCTGACCATCCTGGGCACCTTCCTGGTGCTGCGCGTCATCGACAGCATGACCTCGATGTCGATCTTCGCCCTCAACCTCAGCACCGGCCTCGGGCTCGGACTGGCCATCGACTACAGCCTGCTCATGCTCTCGCGCTACCGCGAGGAGGTCGCCGTGCACGGCTACGGCGACGAGGCGCTGCGGCGCACACTGTCGACCGCGGGCCGCACGGTGCTGTTCAGCTCATTGACCGTCACGGCGGCGCTGGCCTCGCTGCTGGTGTTCCCGCAGCGCTTCCTCTACTCGATGGGCGCGGCGGGCGTGGCCACCACCCTGCTGAGCGCGGGCGTCGCGCTGGTGGTGCTGCCCGCGGTGCTGGCGCTGCTGGGGCGGCGCATCGACTCGCTGTCGCTGCGCAGGCGGCGTGGCGCGGGTGATGCCGCTGCGGCAGCGCAGGGCGGCTGGTACCGGCTCTCGCGCGGGGTGATGCGGCATCCCGGCCTGGTCGCGGCGGTCACCGCGGCGGCGCTGCTGGCGCTGGGCTCGCCGTTCCTGGGCATCCGCTTCACCTCCGTCGACGCCAGCGTGCTGCCGCAGAGCGCCTCGGCGCGGCAGGTCGACGACGCGCTGCGCACACAGTTCGCCCAGAACGCGTCCCCGCTCTACGCGGTGGTTCAGGCGCCGGTGACGCCGGCGGTGCAGGCGCAGCTGCAGCAGTGGAGCGCGCCCTTCGCCCGTATCCCCGGCGTCGAGACGGCCACGCTGCGCGCCGTGGGCGGCGCGTGGGAGTACGACGTGGTCACCCACGCGGGCGCGCTCAGCGACACGGCGAAGAACATCGTCTCGGAGATCCGCGCGCACCCGGGTCCGTATCCCGTGCTGGTCGGCGGTGAGACCGCGTCCTTCATGGACCTGCAGTCGTCGCTCGGCGCCCACCTGCCGCTGGCCATCGTCATCGTCTGCATCGTCACCGTGCTGGTGCTCTTCGCCATGACCGGGTCGGTGGTGCTGCCGGCCAAGGCGGTGCTGATGAACGCGCTCTCGCTGAGCGCGGCGTTCGGCGCCCTGGTGCTCATCTTCCAGGACGGGCGTCTCACCGGCCTGCTCCACTACACCTCGCAGGGCGCCTTGGAGTCGACGCAGCCGATCCTGCTCTTCGCCATCGCCTTCGGACTCTCCACCGACTACGGCGTCTTCCTGCTCACCCGCATCAAGGAGGGGCACGACGCGGGCATGTCGACCGCCGAGGCGGTGGCCGTCGGGCTGGAGCGGACCGGGCGCATCGTCACCGCGGCGGCGCTGCTCTTCTGCATCGCCATCGGCGCCTTCGCCACCTCCTCGATCGTGTTCATCAAGGAGGTGGGCGTGGGCACCGCCCTGGCCGTGCTCATCGACGCCACCATCGTGCGGGCCCTGCTGGTGCCCTCGCTGATGGCCCTGCTGGGCCGCTGGAACTGGTGGGCGCCGCGGCCGCTGCGGGCGCTGCACCGCCGGCTGGGGCTCGACCGGCTCGAGGGCGGAGCGGTGGCGGGCGCGGAGGGCAGCGCGGCTGCGTGAGCACGGGAGGCGGCGGCTGGCGTAGCCTGTCCCGATCGGGTGAAGGGGGCCTCACCCGGCAGGCCGGACATCCCCGGAGAGTGTCATGACCGAGACCGCGACCCGCACGGGGGAGCCCACCCCAGTCGTCGAACAGGAGAGCGATCCCCGGCGCTGGATCGCGCTCTGCGTGGTGCTCACCGCGGCCTTCATGGTGCTGCTCGACATCAGCATCGTCAACGTCGCCATCCCCTCCATCCAGCGCAACCTCAACGCCAGCTTCGGGCAGATCCAGCTGGTCCTGGCCGGCTACCAGCTGGCCTACGCGGTGGTGCTCATCACCGGCGGTCGGCTCGGCGACATCTACGGCCGCAAGCGCATGTTCATGACAGGGATGGCCGGATTCGTGCTGGCCTCGGCCTCCTGCGGCTTCGCGCGCAACCCGGACATGCTGGTGATCTCGCGCGTGGTGCAGGGACTGATGGCGGCGCTGATGTTCCCCCAGGTCCTCTCCACCATCCAGGTGGTCTTCCCGCCGCGCGAGCGCGCCGCCGCCTTCGGCATGTTCGGCGCCGTGATCGGGCTGGCCACCATCGCCGGCCCGCTGGTCGGCGGCCTGCTCATCGGCAGCGACACCGTCGGCGATCGCTGGCGCTGGATCTTCCTGGTCAACCTTCCGGTGGGCATCGCCGCGCTGTCGGCGGCCTGGTTCCTGCTCCGCGAGTCGCGGGCGCCGCGGGCGCGGCGGCTCGACCTGGCCGGGGTGCTGCTCGCCTCTGTCGCGCTGGGACTGCTGACCTACCCGCTCGTCGAGGGGCGCGACCAGGGCTGGCCGGCCTGGTCGTTCGTCATGCTGGCGGCGTCCCTGCCCATGCTGGTGGTGTTCGTGGTCTACGAGCGCGCCAAGACGCGGCGCGACGGCTCGCCGCTGGTGGAGCTGTCCATGTTCCGCGACCGGGCATTCAGCGCGGGCACGGCGCTGTCGGCGGTGTTCTTCTCGGCCATTCCCGCCTTCTTCCTGATCTTCAGCCTGACCCTGCAGATCGGCCTCGGCTTCACCCCGCTGCGCGCCGGCCTGACCACGCTGCCCTGGTCCATCGCCACCGCCATCTCCTCCACGCTGTCGGTGCGGCTGGCGCCGCGGCTGGGCAAGACCATCCTCTCCGTCGGCAGCATCATGCTCGCGCTCGGCATGCTGGGCATCATCCTCACCATCCACGCGCGCGGCGTGTCGCTCGACGGGCCGGAGCTGATCCCCGCGCTGGTTGTCTCCGGGCTGGGCATGGGCTGCATCATCGCCCCGCTGACCAACATCATCCTGGCCGGCATCCACCAGGGCGACGCGGGCTCGGCGTCGGGGGTGCTCACCACCATGCAGCAGATCGGCGGCGCCATGGGAGTTGCGGTCGTCGGTGTCATCTTCTTCGGACTCATCGGCGGGCGCGCCGACAGTGCCAGCACCTCGGTGGTACCGCAGCTCCGCGCCTCGCTGGCGGCGCAGCAGCTGCCGCCGGCGGCGATCGACCGCGCCGTGCAGGGCTTCCAGGTCTGCTTCCACGACCGCGCCAACGAGAACGACCCCGCGCAGATCCCGCCGAGCTGCACGCGCGCACAGCAGCAGGCGGCGAACCAGAGCCCGGCGGTGAAGGCGGTCTTCGCCCAGGCCTCCGCCACGGCGCTGGGCCGGGACTTCGAAGACTCGGCGCAGCTCTCGATCGTCTACCAGATCGCGGTGTTCCTGGCCAGCTTCCTGATGGTCTTCGCCGTGCCCTCACCGGCGCGGCGGACGGGCATGGCGGGGGCGGCCGCGGCGGCGCACTGAGCGATTTCTCAACGGCGGCTCAGGGTGGATTCAGGGTGGTCTCAGTTCGCCTGTCGAGCATGTGGTCCCGTTCCAGCTCTTTCGGAACCAGCGAAGGACCACATCGAGATGAGCATCCGCACCACAGCCTCGGTGGTGTCGGCGTTCGCGGGGATCGGCTCCGCGGCGTTCGGCGTCGCCTACCACTCCTCCTCCGCCTCCGCGCCGAGCGCCGTCCTCACCGCGGCGTCGCCGGCCATGGCCTCATCGACGGCCTGTGACGACGGTCGCTGGCACGGGCCCGACGGCATCAACGTCGAGGGACGTCCCGACCGCTTCGACGCCGGTGACAGCGGCGCCGCCTACGTCTGGCACGACGCCTCAGGCTGGCACCTGCGCACCACCGACGCCGCGCGCGGCGTGCACCATTACACCGGCACCATCAGCGCCTCGCCGGGTGCCTCGTTCACCGCACTGCGCCTGGTGCGTGACGAACGCGACGACCACGTCTGGCTCAGCGCCGACGGCGTGCTCCACTACGACCTGGCCACCTACCGCGGCATCGACGGCTTCGACTTCCGCGTCAGCGCCTGCGCCGGCGCGCGCGACCACGAGGCGCTGCGCTTCTCGATGGACTACAACGGCCGCGAACAGGACACCGCGCGCATCAAGCTCGGCGACCGCAAGCAGCACCCGCCCACCGCGACCTTCAACGTCTGGCGGGACCTGTAGCCATCACTCTGGACGCTGACGTGCTCACGACTCTCACGGCCCCAGCAGAGAGGCCGGAACGACCGCGATTCCGTCCGGGCGGCGGTAAGCAGCGGGACCCGCCGTGACCACCACCGTATCGCGGATTGCTTCGCCGAGTTCGTCCCGCAGCCATCGAAGATGTCTGACGTCGGCGTCCGAGATCGTCTGGCCAAGCTTGACCTCGATGCCGACGATGCTCCCCGCTCGCTCCACGATGAGATCGATCTCACGCTCGCCACCCCAGGTGCGCAGGTGCCCGACACGGGCGCTGGCGGCTTCGGCACAGACCCGAACGCACAGTGTGACCAGCGACTCGAACAACGCACCGAGAAGCGTTCCTTCACGGGGAAGATGGGGGCCTGCGGTTCGCCCCGCAAGCAAAGCCTCTGCGTCGACACCGAGGAGTCGCGCAGCCAGCGCCGGGTCAGCGAGGTGATGCTTCGACGGTGAGGCAAGACGTTTCAGCCGGCTTCGCGTCGGAAGCCATGCGGGGACCGGGTCGATGAGCCAGAGGCGTTCGAGGATGTCGCGATAGGGCAGGGTCGTCGCCTTGGTCGGTTTGGTGCCGTGGTCGCCGGTCGCCGCATCGCGGATCTTGTCGTATGCAGTCGTTGTTGCCGTGGCCGCCGCATAGGCTTCCAGCCAGCGACGAAGGGTTGCCGGCCTGCGCACCTCGCGGCCCAGCTCTTCGAAGTCACGATCGACGATCCGCTCGAGGTATCCATCGAGCTGGGCCTGACGCGCCCGAGCAGGCAACCGACGTATCCCCGGGAAACCGGACGCAAGGATCTCGTCGACGTATTGCTGCAGCCGGACATCGGTGCGTCCTGCGAGCGGTGGTCGTCCGCCATCGAGCAGGCCGCGCAGACTGACCGTGGGCTCTCCCAGCCCGCGCTCGACGAGTGTCATGGGGCGTAGACGTACTCTGACGATGCGACCGGCGCCCGAGTGTGTCGGCGGCGAAGTCGGTGAGGCGGATCCCGTGAGAAGGAATGTCCCCGGCGCGGCGCCGTCGTCGACAGCTCGTCTGACTCGATCGAAAGACTGCGGAAACCTCTGCCACTCGTCGATCAGAATCGGCGGCGAGCCTTGGACCAGGCGAGACGGGTCAGCGCTCACCACCTCGCGCTCGCTTTCGTCATCCAATCTGTATACGGTCCTGGCGCGTTGGAGCGCGGTCGCAGTCTTGCCCACCGCACGCGGACCCTCGATGGCTATCGCTGGCAGAGCACCGGCAAGGTCATCCAATTCCGCATCGACGATCCGTCGCGTGTACCCGGTGGCGGGCGGTGCAGGATTGTGCGGGGGTCGCCCACGGTCCATGGCGCTACTGTACCATTACGCAGGATACTACTGTACCCTCACTCACATCACCAGTGAACCATTCCGCAGTTCGGAGCCGAGCGACGGAGCCTGTAATCTTACACTGAGCTGTATATATGGTATGCCCGCCCGCCAGACGCTCGAGCGGCGGCGATCAGTCCGCCAGCTGGGCCATGGCGGCGAACAGCTCGCCGAAGTTCGGTGAGCTGCCGTCTCCGGAGAACTGGCGGTACAGCGCCGCGACGTTGACCGCCAGTCTCTCCGCCTCGCCGAGACTTTCGGCGAAGCCGTGGCCGCGGATGTCGCGCGCGGCGTCGAGCGCGGACATGCCCGCGTCGTAGCGGGAGCGCGCCTCGTCGCGCAGGCGCTCCCAGTAGGTCTTGACGCCACGAACGCCGTCGAGGTCGGTGACCGGGCCGTGACCGGGCACGACGACGTCGGGCTGCAGCGCGATGATGCGGTCGCAGGCGGCGATCCAGTTCTCCACCGGGCCGCGCCACATGATGGGATGACCACCGATGAAGAGGATGTCGCCGGTGAACACGGTGCGCGCATCGGGCACGTGCACGATCACGTCGCCGCGGGTGTGGGCGGGTCCGACCTCGATCAGCTCGATCGTACGACCGTCGACGTGCAGGGTGAGCGATCCCTCGAAGGTGCGCGTCGGCGGCGTGGCGGTGATGCCGTGGAACTCGAAGGCGCCGAAGATGCGCTGCAGGTAGGCACCCAGCTCACCGAGCTGCGGCGCCTGGTCCATCAGCCCGGCCAGTGTCTGCGCCGACTGCTCGGCCATCTCCTCGCCGCAGGCGCGCGAGGCCACGATCTCCGCACCCGTGAGCAGCTCGTTGCCGTTCCAGTGGTCGCCGTTGGCGTGCGTGTTGACCAGCACCTCGATGTTCGCCGCCGCGGGCGTGGCGACGCGCAATGCGTCGAGCATGGCGCGGGTGAGGCGCAGGTCGAACAGCGTGTCGACCAGCAGCGCCCTGCGTTGCGCGCCGGCGATCAGCCCGGAGTTGCTCCACCCCCACGACCCGTCCGGCTGCAGGTACGCCCACACGTCCTCGGCCACCCGCTGTGGCCCCTGCGTGTAGGTCGGTCTCGCCGTCGCCACGGCTGGCGATTGTTGCACGCCCGCCGGGGACACGTTAGGATGCAGCGCTCGTTGCGCGCCGCCTTGCGCCGAACCCGGGAAGGACACCACCATGCGACCCGACGCCGACCAGGAGCGCTTTCCAGCCGACCAGCAAGCGTAGGCGGGGCTACCCGTCGGAGACCGCGGTCAAGCGCGGCCACCGGGTGGTACACGGCGACAAGGAGCTGACCGAGAAGCTCGGCCGCAACGATCCCTGCCCCTGCGGCTCCGGCCTTCGCTTTCAAGCGCTGCTGCCTCCGTAGCGGCAGGTACGACGGCTCACCACGGCAGCACTTCTTTCCGCGACTGAGTCCTGCGAGACTGCACCAGCGGTATGAGCCTGCCACCTTCGTCGTACGAGCTGATCGCCCGCGCCCACCGCGTCTGCGGCGCATTCAACGCACGCGTGCGGAGATCGGTGGCGGCGGTGCCGGGCAATCCTGGGCGCGTGTCAGTGGAACGCTTCGGCGACGTCTGGGCGACGCGCTGCGAGCTGCCCGAAGCGCCGGACTGGATGAACCTGCTCGGCCCGGTGAGCGCCGCGAACCTCGACGCCCTGCCGTCCGCGCTGGCGTGGTACGGCGGAATCCATCCGATGATCGAGGTGACGCCACAGGCCGAGCACGAGAAGCTGGCGCACGCGCTTACCGCCTGCGGCTACGCGCCGACCGGCCTGGTCGACATCCTGTGGGGCCCCAAGATTGAAGTGCTCGCCGAACAGCGGAGTGGTTCGGATGGCCTGCGGGTGCATCGCGTCGATCCTGAGGAGACGGCGGTCTTCGCGCGGATTCTGCTGGGCGGCCACGTCGACACCTTCTGGGGCCACGAAGCCGACGGCCTCGCCTCACTGGTCGGCGGCGAGAACGTCCACTGCTACCTCGCGACCATCCACGGGGAACCCGCCGCAGGCGCCATCCTGAGCATCGATCACGGCCTTGCCTACCTGGCCAACGCGTCGACCTTGCCCGCCTTCCGCAACCGCGGTTGCCACAACGCCCTGCTCAGCGCCCGCCTGCGCGACGCGGCACGAACGGATTCAGAGCTGATCGTCGCCCTCGCCGACGTAGGCTCCACGAGCCACCGCAACATGGAACGCTGCGGCCTCCACACGCTAGTGACGGCCACGCAGTGGGCATTTGCCGACCTGCTTTAAGTCCAGCCAGCCCATACCGTCATGTGACGGGAGGTACCGCCGTCCGGCGGCGGAGCTGGACGAGGTTGCGGAGTGACGAGCGACCGAAGTAGAAGCCAACCAGCAGCCCGAAGGTGAGACTCATGGCGATGCGGACGATCAGGAAGTCCGCCAAGGCCGCTGGCAAGCCGGTGGCGACCGCCGCCATGGCGAGGATCCCATGGTGCCGGTTGAACGGCCAGGGTGGCAACGCGTCCGCCGCTCTCGCGTACGCCACGGCACCAGCTAGCACGAGCAACGCCAGATCCATGGCCAAGATCATGTCGACGCGCGTGAATCCGGAGACATCGGAGGACACGAGCACGCTGCGCAGTGGAAGAGTGGTCAGAAAGACACCCGATACGACGATGAGAAGCTCGCCGATCTTATCCAGGGCGACTTGGTGCAGCGCATAAACGTGGAACAGCATCATGACGAGGATCATGGGAAGGGCGGCAATCGCGTAGGTGAAGACGACCGGAAATCCTCCGCCTCGGCCGACTAGAAGGTCGACTGCTTTGGTGTTCGAGCCGAAGGAGGGCGATTGAGCAGATGCTAGCGTCGCGGGGGCGCTCCACGAGACGTCATCACCATTGAAGCTTGCGCCTCGCTGCACGATCGGGATGAAGGGTAACGACGTCTCCTTCTCAGAGGGGAGGGGCACGACCTTGGCTCCCGCTGGCAAGACCTCATAGCCATCGGTCAGTTGCAGCGTGATGCTCAGCTCGGCACGGTACGCGTCATTAGGGTAAGGGCCCGAACCGTCGGTCACCGGCAGGAGGAGGGGCGCTGCCCCAGGCTCTCCGCCATGGGCTGGAGGTTCAACGGCCGATCTCGAGATGGCAGACGCGAGCGGATCCCGCACGACTACGTCGATACCGTTCGGTGGCAGGAGCACCGTGATGCCGCCCGAGCTGACGATCTTGGGCGTGTTGCCAGGGCACACGTACAACCCCACGGTGAACTGCCGCTTGGCAAGATCGAGTTGCTGGACGTCAGCCGTGACCGTCCACGCGGTGGGCTTAGGTTCACTCGGGTCCGGACAATCGGAAAGCGAATATGATCCTGCATGCTGGCCGCTCTCCCCGGGCGGCAAACCGACCTGACCGGTCCACAGATTGAAAGCAAGCTCCGTTGCTGCTACGCACCCAAGCAGGCCCGCGAGTAGCAAGACCGTGCGCGGAAGAAACTTGTCTGCCCTCATCGCCCACCAAGCCTCAAGCCATGAACAGAGGGGCAACCGTGTAGCTGCCCCACAGTCATCAAGGGCAGTAGTTATACATCTGGACCCGCGCCAGGAGTCTACAATTCTGTTTGACCGGGAGTCAGCGCGCCGCCGGGGCTCCCAGGCGCTCGCCGACCAGGCGCACGACGTCCTCGATGGTGTCGGCGATGCCTGCACCCGCCTTGGTCAGCGCGTCGATCTTCGACTGCGCGGTGCCCTTGTTGCCGCTGATGATGGCGCCGGCATGGCCCATGCGCTTGCCGGGCGGGGCGGTGCGGCCACTGATGAAGGCGACGACGGGCTTGCCGAAGCCGCGGGCGACGACGTGCTCGGCGGCGTCCTCCTCGTCGGAGCCGCCGATCTCGCCGACCATGACCACCGCCTCGGTGTGCTCGTCGGCGGCGAACATGGGCAGCACGTCCTTGAAGGACATGCCGAGCACGGGATCGCCACCGATGCCGACCGCGGTGCTCTGCCCGTAGCCACCCTCGGTGAGCGCCTGGATCACCTCGTAGGTCAGGGTGCCGGAGCGCGCCACGATGCCCACAGGGCCTGGCTTGGCGACGTGGTTGGGGATGAAGCCGATCTTGCATTCACCCGGCGTCATCAGTCCGGGGCAGTTGGGCCCGATCAGCCGAGACGAGGTGGTGTCGACGAACGCCTTGGCGCGGACCATGTCGTGCACCGGGATGCCCTCGGTGACGCACACCACCACCGGGATGCCGGCGGCCGCGGACTCCATGATGGCGTCGGCCGCGAAGGGCGGTGGCACGATGATGAACGACGCGTCGGCACCGGTGGCTGCGACCGCCGCCGCGACGGTGTCGAAGATGGGCACGCCGAGGTGCTCCTGGCCGCCCTTGCCGGGCACCACGCCGGCCACCACGTTGGTGCCGTAGGCCATCATCTGCTCGGTGTGGAAGCTGCCCTCGCGGCCGGTGATGCCTTGCACCACCACCTTCGTCGACTTGTTGACGAGAATGGACATAACTCAGAAAGCTCTCCGCAAGCGTGCTACGAGGTCAGCTCGACGATCTTGCGCGCGGCGTCCGGCGCGCTGACGCCGGGGGTGATGCCCGCCTCCTGGAGCAGCTTGCGCCCCTCCTCCTCGCGCGTGCCGGTCATGCGCACCACGATGGGCTTGGTGATGCCCAGCTCGTCGCGCGCCTGGATGATGCCGCGGGCGACCTCGTCGCCGCGGGTGATGCCGCCGAAGATGTTGATGAAGATGCCGCGCACGTCGGGATCCTGCAGGATCATGTCGAAGGCGTTGCGCACCTTCTCGGCGTTGGCCCCGCCGCCGATGTCGAGGAAGTTGTTGGGGTTGCCGCCCATCTGCTTGACCAGGTCGAGGGTGTTCATGGCCAGGCCGGCGCCGTTGCCGATGCAGCCGACGGTGCCGCCGGGCAGGTGCACGTAGGTGAGCCCGCGCCGCTTGGCCTCGGCCTCGTAGGGGTCCTCGCCGGTGGTCGTCTCGTCGCCCGAGGCATCGCGCTCGATCTCCGCGGCGACGTCCTTGTGGCGGTACTCGGCGTTCTCGTCGATCTCCAGCTTGCCGTCGGCGGCGACCAGGCGCCCGTCGGGCGTGAGCACCAGCGGGTTGATCTCGCAGGTGAGCGCGTCGAGCTTCAGGGCCAGCCCGTACAGCGTCTGGGTCAGGCCGACGAGCTGTGCGGCCAGCTTGCCACGCATCTCCTGCAGGGCCGGTGCGTGGGCCAATGCGTCGAAGGCCATCTGCCTGATCTCGTACGGCTGGGGGCCGCGGAAGGGATCCGGCCAGAGCTTGATCACCTTCTCCGGCGACTCGTCGGCGACCTGCTCGATCTCCATGCCGCCCGCCGCGGAGAAGATCACCACCAGGCGGCGGCGGTCGCGGTCGAGGGTGATGCCGAGGTAGAGCTCGGAGCCGATCTCCAGCCCGGTCTCGCACCAGACGCTGCGCACCGGGTAGCCGCGGATGTCCATGGCCAGGATGCGGGCCGCCTCGCGGCGCGCGTCCTCGGGCGTGTCGACGACGGCGATGCCACCGGCCTTGCCGCGCCCGCCGATGGGAACCTGCGCCTTGACGGCGATCCGGCCCAGCTCGCGCGCCGCGGCCTCCGCCTCCTCCGGGGTGCGCGCCAGGCGCCCGGCGGGGATGGCGATACCGGCTCCGGCGAACTGCTGCTTGGCCTGGTATTCGAGGAGTTTCACGAGGCCGGAAGGATATCCGACCGGGCATGATGGCCGACGAGACATGCCCAGCCGCCGCACCGCCCTGCTCGTCGTCGTCGCCAGCAACCTGCTCTGGGCGGGCAGCTACGTGGCCGGCAAGGCGGCGCTCGACGAGGTGCCCTTCGTCACCCTCAACGCGCTGCGCTTCGCCATCGCCGGGGTGATCTTCGCGCCGCTGGTCTGGCGCAACCGCCACCTGCTGCCCCGCGATCGCGGCGGCCGCGCCCGCCTGCTCGCCATCGCCGCCTTCGGCTTCTGCGGCAACAAGACGCTCGAGTTCCTGGGCCTGAGCATGACCACCGCCACCGACACCGCGCTGCTGATCACCTCGGAGTCGCTGGTCACCCTGCTGCTCGCCGTGGTCCTGCTGGGCGAGCGGCTGCAGAGGCGCACCGCGCTGGCGCTCTGCGTCGGGGCGCTCGGCGTCTACGTGCTCGTCGAGGGCGGCCTGGTGGCACCGCACCTGCTGCGCGGCGGGCAGGCGGTCGGCGACGGCCTGGTGGTGGGATCGCTGGCCCTGGAGTCGGTGGCCACGGTGAGCGGGCGGCGGCTGATGCAGGGCGGCGCTCCCTTCACCCTCACCGGCGCGGCGATCATCCTCTCACTGCTGGTCTGGGGACCGGCGGAGATCGGCTGGGGCCTGCACGCGAGCGCGCCACACCTCAGTGGCGCCGGCTGGGCGGGCGTGCTCTACCTGGCAGTTGTGGCCACGGTTGTCGCGTACTCGGGGTGGTTCTGGGGCCTGCAGCGGCTCTCGGCGCAGGACGTCACCCCGCTGCTGCTGGTGCAGCCGCTGGCCGGCACGCTGATCGCCGCGGTGGTGCGCGGCGAACGGCCCGGTGCGAGCACACTGTTCGGCGGCGCCTGCGTCCTCGCCGGCGTCGCGCTCATCGCGCTGCGGCGCGAGCAGCCGCGAGCGGAGGCGGAGATGCAGGCGATGGCACCGGAGGCACCGTGAGCCAGATGAGCCCGGGCCGCGACGTGCCGCCCATCGAGCGGCCACCGCGCGTCGCCGTGGTCGGCCCCAGTGATGCCAGCGAGATCATGCTCGCGAACGCCGAGCGCTGCGGTGTCCTGCTGGCAGAGCGCGGCGCCGCGCTGATCAGCGGCGGTCGCGGCGGGGTGATGGCAGCGGCCTCGCGCGGCGCCGCGTCGGCGGGCGGATTGACCATCGGATTGCTGCCGGGACACGACGTCGCCGAGGCCAACCCATGGGTGGCCGTGCCGCTCACCACCGGCCTCGGCGAAGCCCGCAACGCGCTGCTGGTGGCCGCCTCGCAGGCGGTGCTGGCGGTGGGACTGAGCTGGGGCACACTCAGCGAGGTGAGCCTGGCCATGGCCACCGGCAAGCCGGTGGTCGCCCTCGGCGTCGACCCGCTGCCGCTGCGCGGCGTGGTGCACGCCACGACGCCCGAGACGGCCGTCGATGCGGTGATGGACGCCCTGCGCCGCGCCTAGCCGGCTACCCCTGGCCACCCGCGTGCCGGGCTTCGCCGCCATCGCCGTGGTGGCGTGCAGCTACCTCTTCATGATGATCGAGAACGGGGACTGGAACGTCAGCGTTATCGCCTTGCGCCGCAGCTTCACGCCCGGCGAGATGTTCGGGCGCATGGTGGCATCAACGCGCACCCTGGCCCAGCCACGCAGCCGCTCTGTGCGCTGCTGGGCGGCGCGCCCGGCGCCACCCTCGGCGTGGGGCGACCATCGCTATCGGCGGCGCGGACCTGATTCCTGCCCGGCGGCGCACCCCGCCCTGTACACTCCGCCCGACCCATGGAGACGCCCATCGCCCTGCTCGGGGGGACCGGCAAGCTGGGCCCCGGCCTGGCGCTGCGCTTCGCGCGCGCGGGCGTTCCCGTGGTGATCGGCTCGCGCGACGCGGCGAAGGGCGCGGCGGCCGCCGCCGAGGTCACCGCGAAGCTGAGCGCCACCGGCGAGGACGCGGCGCCCGTGGGGGGCACCGACAACCTCGACGCCGCGCGGCGCGGCCGCGTCGCCGTCATCACCATCCCCTACGAGGGACAGGCCGCGTTGCTGCCAGGGCTGGCCGAAGCTCTTCACGGCAAGGTGGTGGTCAGCACCGCGGTGCCGGTGACGCTCGAGGAGGGCGTGGGCTTCACGCATCTCGACGTCCCCGAGGGCTCCGCGGCGCAGCAGGCGGCCGCGCTGCTGCCGGGCGCGCACGTCGCCGCCGCCTTCCATTCTGTGAGCAGCGCCGAGCTGAAGCGGCTGGCGCAGCCCATCGACGGGCACGTAGTGGTGACCGGCGACGACGCCGGGGCCAAGTCGGTGGCCATGGAGATGGTGCGGCTGCTGCCGGGTGCGCGTGCCGTCGACGGCGGTCCGCTGCGCTGCGCGCGCTACTCCGAATACCTCACCATCCTGCTGCTCACCGTCAACCGCATCTACAAGACGCACGCGGGCGTGATGCTGACCAATCTTCCGCCCGAGCCCGAGGAGGCCTGACGCCGCGCCGATGAGCAGCGCCGCCGCTCCACCGCCGGCCGGCGACCCACCCCTCCGTCCCGCGGTGCGGGTGCGCACCCTGGTGGTCGCCGCGCTGGTGACC